>WNEY01000347.1_pt1 | contig 27784 bp, 31 predicted proteins | sample 5400531 | NCBI WGS metagenome assembly WNEY01 (sample SAMN13153338, study PRJNA577476) | soil metagenome | isolation source: 200 cm saprolite under Douglas fir tree site 1 | place: USA:California | collected 2015-04-18
GACCGGCCATCGCCCTCGTCGACCTCGATCAGGTGAGGTTCGACGAAGCGGCCCGTCCCGGTCAAGATCTTGATCCGGTTCCTGGCCAGCTGGTTGCGCACCACGTCGGTCTCACGGCTGACTACGTGGTGGGTCCGCGCCGCCAGGTCGGCGATCGTGATCTCGTCCTTGACCCGGTAGCTATGCCCGTACATCTCCCGCTGATCAAGGCCGGTCAGGTAAAGCACGGCCTCGCGGAGCGTCTTCGACGGGATCGTGCCTGTGTTGAGGCAGACGCCGCCGATCATATTGTGACGCTCGATGATCCCGACATTGCGGCCAAGCTTCGCCGCCGCGATCGCCGCCTTCTGCCCGCCAGGTCCCGAACCGATCACCAACACATCAAAGTCGTACACACTGCCCAGTGTGCCGCTGCCAGCCACACTTAGGAACCCCGCGCACCGGCCGGCTTCCCAGGACGCGCCCCGGACCCAGCAGCAGCGTTGCCTCCCTGGGGTTGTTCCTGCGACACCGCAGAGGCAACGGTGCGGTACCTCGGATCGGCGCTACCGCAGCTAGGGGGCAACGATATTGCCGGAGGCGCTCTACGGGGCGGCGGGGTCGAACTCGAAGCGAGGGCAGGCGGGGGTGAGTACGGCTGAGGCGGGTTTGACGGACCAGGTTGCGGTGATCTCGTCGCAGATCGCCGCCATCAGCGCCGGGATGTCGGTCGCGGCGCTGGTGTGCAAGGCCTCGGCGACTATTAGCACCGACGCCGTCGACGCCGAGACCGCCGAGCGGCCGCTCTGGCGGTTGGTCCAGCGGCGGGCGTGGGCCAGGCCGGCCTGGTCGGCAAAGACAACCTCGCCGGCGTCCGGATGCTCGCGCTCCCCGGAGAACGTCAGATAGTCCTCATCACCGGCCGCATACCTGACTTCCAGATCACCGTCGATCGCCGCGACGTCGAAGACGGCGACCGGGGTCGCGAAGGCCAGCGAGATCGCGTTGCACACGTCGACCAGCGGGTGCAGGCTCGGGAGCGACCCTTCCTTGCGGAACCGGCGCAGCAGAGACTCGGCGGCGCAGCGGTACTGGGTGGGTTTCATCCCCATCCGGCCGAACGTCCGCCGCCACGACTGGATCTCCGGCAGCTCGCTCTCGGTTCGGCCGTCGAGTCTGGACCGGGCGACCGCGTAGTACCGCTCGGTCTCGACCGTCGCGTCCGGCGTGATCCCGCCGGCCGCCAGCGCGCACGGGACCAGTTCTGGATAGTCGCGCCAGATCAGGTCTGAATGCTGGAAGCGCATGCGATCAAGCTAGCCCAACACAGTGCTAGCTAATCAACTTGGTGTGGTCCCAGGAGATGACCTTGGACGGCTCGACCGCGTAGCCGAATCGCTTGCGCGCCGCATGTTCGAGGTAGTCCGTCACCGCGTCATCGGCCATGGCGGCCTGCTCGGAGAACGTCGCCGTGATCCCGCGTCCGATCTCGAGGATTTCGGCTGGGTCCTCAATGCGCCGCGTAGTCCCCCGAACAAGAACACCTTTTAGGTCGAAATATTGCTGTCCGACTTCGACCAAGCAGGAGATCCGAGGGTCGCGTTCCAGATTGAGAGCCTTCTGGGAGCGGCGGTAGGTCCAGAACGTGATCAGGCCGTCCATCATCACGTAGTACATCGTGACCAGGTGCGGGAACCCGTCGTGCCCGTTGGTCGCCAGTTGGACCTTATTGTGCGAGGCCAGCATCTCCTGGGTTTCGGCCTCGGTCATCGCGACCTGGTCCCGTTGCTTCACTGGGAGAACCCGATCGTTTCATCGGCGAGCACCAGAGTTGCCTCACTGGCGAAGCCGCTGCCGGTGCCGTCGAAATGGCCTGCCAGCGCGGAGGCGACCGAGTCTGGGGTCCACATGCCGTCCTGCGATCCGTGTTCGGCGGCGTGGAAGACCGTCCTGAGCTTGGGCGCTTCCAGCACGGCGGCGATCCCGCCGTGCACCACGAACACCTCACCGTTGATCGGCTCGGCGGCCGGGCTGGCCAGGTAGCTGACCAGCGGGGCGACGTGCTCAGGGGCCAGCGGGTCGGTGCCGCCCGGGGCCGCGCCCATCAGCTCGGCGGTCATGTCGGTACGGGCGCGCGGGCAGATCGCGTTGGCCCGCACTCCGTACCGGGCGCAACTGCGCGCCGTCGTCAGCGTCAGCGCCACGATGCCGGCCTTGGCGGCCGCGTAGTTCGGCTGGCCGGGCGAGCCGAGCAGGAACGCCTCAGAGGAGGTGTTGATGATCCGGCCGTAAACCGGGCCGCCGGCCTTCTTGCTCTGGTCGCGCCAGTAGGCGGTGGCCAGCCGGGAGGTGATGAAGTGTCCGCGCAGATGCACGCCAAGCACGGTGTCCCATTCGTCGGGCGACATCGTGAAGATCATGCGGTCGCGGAGCACGCCCGCGTTGTTCACCACGATGTCGAGCCGGCCGAAATCGAGGGCGGCCGACAGCAGGGCCTCGCCGGTCGACCATTCAGAGATGTCGCCTTCGACGGCGATCGCCCGCTCGCCGATCTGATCGGCTACCTCACGGATGGCCGGCCCGGCCAGGTCGTTGAGCACCACGTTGGCGCCGCAGTCCGCTAGCGAGAGCGCCTCGGCCCGGCCTAGGCCGTTACCGGCCCCGGTGACGATGGCGGTCTTGCCGTCAAGGTTAAAAGCCTGGGCCATTTTTCTCCCTAATGGTCTTTTGCCCTTAATATCCTGGGCCTGACAGGATGCCGCCGTCGGCTATGAACTCAGCTCCAGTGCAATAGGAGGAATCGTCGCTGGCCAGGAACGCGACCAGGCGGGAGACCTCGATCGACTTGCCGAACCGGCCGAGCGGCATGGCGTCGAAGTAGCGCTTGCCGCGCTCCGGGTCGAGGGTCTCGGCGGACTGGAAGATCATGCTGGTCACGATGCCGCCCGGGTGCACCGAGTTGACCCGGATGCCGAACTCACCGAGTTCCTGGGCGGCGGCCTTGGTCATGCCGCGGATCGCGAACTTGCTGGCGGCGTAGGCGGTGCAGTGCGCGGCGCCCGTCAGGCCCTCGATCGAGGAGATGTTGACGATCGCGCCGCCGCCGCCCGCCTTCATCGGCTCGACGACCGACTTCATGCCGAGCCAGCAGCCGACCGCGTTGATGTCGAGCACCTGCTTGAACTCGGCCAGCGTCATGTCGGTGATCGGGCACTGGCGGAGAATGCCTGCGTTGTTCACCAGGATGTCGATCCTGCCGAAGGCCTCGAGCGTGGCCTCGACGGTGTTTTCCCAGTCGGATTCGCTGCTCACGTCGTGGTGTAGATAGCGGCAGTTGTCGCCGAGTTCGTCGGCGACGGCCTGGCCGAGGTCGTCGAGCACGTCGCCGAAGATGACCTTCGCGCCTTCGGCCACGAACAGCCGGACATGGGACTTGCCCATGCCGCGGGCGCCGCCGGTGATCAGTGCGACCTTGCCGTCAAGTCGGCCCATGCTGTGCGCTCCCCATATTCCGATCCGAATATTCCGATCCGAACCAAACGCTTGCTTGGTGAGAATAACAGGCTGGCGTCTCAGGGACTCGCGTAGTATCTTGTTCCGCGCACGCGTGAAGATCTATCCGATATAGGCGATCGGCTCGCTACCGGCCGATCGGTCAGCCGATGGCAATGCCAGAATAGGACTTATGGCGCAGATGGCAGTGACCAGACCGGCGGTCGAGCTGGTTGACCTGCATAAGAACTTCAAGCAGGTCCAAGCCGTCCGCGGGATGACCCTGTCGATCGACTCCGGTGAGATCGTGGCCCTGCTCGGCCCAAACGGCGCGCGGCCGGTCGCGGAGGTGCTCGAGCGGGCCGGGATCAGCGGGATCGCGGACCGGCGGGTTGGCAAGTGCTCGGGCGGTGAGCAGCAGCGGCCAGCACCGCCATCACCAGGCCGAGGAATCGACATCACGTGGGTGATCAACGCGGTCGTCTGGTTCGGCCTGTTTGTGGCCGGGGCCGTCTGGCGCTTCAGGAAAGACACGGCGCGGGTCTGATGATCGACTTCGGTGTTGGCGCGCCCGTAGCGGGAGACCTCGACGTCCGGTGGATTCACGGGACGGTACCGGGTGCGGCCAACACCGATCCGGGCTTCCAAGCCCACGCGTACGACCCGCACACCTATGTGCTGCGGCAGTCGAAGATGGCCAACTATGAAGGGCCGTTTATCTACCTGCTGTTCGGCAACGAGCGGGCGTTGCTGCTTGATACCGGTGCTACCGCCGACTCGCCGCTCAGGGAGACCGTCGACGGCCTCATATCGGACTGGCTGGCGGCCAACCCGGACCGCGCTCCGGACGGCTATGAACTGGTCGTCGCGCACACGCACGCTCATGGTGATCACGTTGCGGGGGACGCGCAGTTCGCTGACCGGCCTTCGACGACCGTCGTCGGGCGGGAGGTCGAGGTCGTCAGGGAGTTCTTCGGGTTCGGCGATTGGCCTGCCCAGGTGGTCGAGTTTGATCTTGGCGGGCGGGTACTGGAAATTACCGGGATTCCCGGGCACCATCCGGCGTCGATCGCGATCTTCGATCCGTGGAGCGGCTTCCTTCTGACCGGCGACACGTTCCTGCCCGGACGACTCTATGCCCCCGACTATCCCGAGTTCGTGGCGAGCATGAACCGGCTGGTCGAGTTCGCCTCCGCCCGGGCGGTGACGCACGTGATGGGCTGCCACGTCGAGATGTCCATGCGGCCGGGGCGTGACTACCCGATCGGGTCCCGGTACCAGCCCGACGAGGTTGCGATCCAGATGACCGTCGCCCAGCTGGTCACCGCCCGGGATGCCGCGAAGGCTTCGACTAAGCCGGGCGTGCACAAGTTCGACGACTTCATCATCTACAACGGACCCTGCCGGGGAGCCGTGTTCCGCCAGCTAGCCCGCACCATGCTGCGGCGCGCGACCCGGCGGGAGTCGGCCGCGCCGTGATCAGCTCGTGCATCCGGTGACCGAGCCTGGCGGCGCGCAGTTAGTCGGCTCATTGGCTTGCACGCGGGTGTTTGTCACCGTCGCGGTCGCGTTCTCGGTGTTGAAGATGCCCCCGCCGGCGCTGCCAGCGACGTTGCCGATGATCTGGGAGCCGGTGGGTCCCAGATAGCACCGCCTTCGCCGGCCGCTACATTGCCGGTAAAGGTCGATCCGGTTGCCGACACCCCGCTTAGCGCGCTGTTGTTGTAGATCGCGCCGCCGGCGTCGGTGGCCTGGTTGGCAATGAAGATCGAATCGTTGACCACCGGCCCGCTGACGCCGGTGTTGCTGGAGATCGCGCCTCCGTCCGATCCGTGGTTGCCGGTGAAGACGGTTTCGCCCGCGCTTGCGCCGGCAATCGCCGCGCCAAGAGCGCCAACCTGGCACGGCACGGTCTCTACCGGCGCGGCTATCGCGGCCTGCGAGCACCCGAGTACGACACCGCTAACGATGCCACCCGCGGTCAGTTTCACTAGCGCGCTAGTTCGCGCACGTGACATGCAGATCCCCCGCCATGTCCGCCGGCCATGTCCCCCAATGGCCGATCCAGAATGTAGCACCGACCAGGCTCCGGCAGACGCTCATCGGACCAGTGCGGTCGAGTCGAGCGCGGTGCGAGTCCGACCCGACACGAGTCGAGCGCGGTGCGAGTCGGGTGCGGTGCGAGTCCGCCGGCGCGGGAGTCCGTCCCGCCCTGCGCTTGTCAGTCATGGTTGTGTCATTTGGGTCGGTCCCAGCTGGGTCGGCGGGGTGAGCCAGGGCGGATTGTCGGAGAGTTTTCCGCAAGGCTGCCGAAATGTCTCCGTGATCAAGGAAAGCTGCCCCATATGCCCGGTTTTCGTCGGAGCGTTTTCGTTTGACGGAGAGTTTTCGGCGAAATCGGGCCGGAAACCGCCGAAAACTCTCCGGGAAACGAAAACGCTCCGCCAGAAATCCGACATTTGGGAATGGGTTTCATGATCCCGGAGACCTTTCGGCAGCCTTGCGGAAAACGCTCCGAGATAACACAGCGCCTCAGCAAGATTGATCTCAGTAAGCGTCGGCGGTGACGGGTGCTGGGGTCGGTCATGGCTGACTATTCAAAGGCCCTGGGTGGCTAGTTGGCGGGGGTTAGCTGCCGGGGTAGGTGCCGAAGATCCATTTGTTGCCCCACGGGTCGACCGTGGAGAAAGTCCGGCTGCCGTAGTCGGTGTCGGTGAGTTCCCTGGTGATCTCCAGGCCCGCCGCCCTGGCGTGTTTGTAGAGCGCGTCTGGATCTGGGGTCACGACGTAGAGCCAGCTTGGGGCCAGGTCCTCGGCGTCGGTGAGGATGACTCCGCCGCTGCCGTGCGGCCAGCGGAGTTCGATTTCGGCGTAGGTTCCCGGCTGGTCGCCTGGAATAAGCGCGGTTGGCTCGAAGCCGAACGTCGCGACCAGGAAGTCGATCGCCGCCTGCGGGTCTGGGTACCTGACGGTCGGCCAGATAGTGGGCGGGCCGTCAGGCGAACTGGATTTGACTGTGCTTGTCACTTGGGCCGGAGTCGCAGGTTGAGCGTTCTGCTGCTGGGTCATGGCCAGTAGCCTGTCGTGGCCGGCAACGGGCGTCTTGGAAAAAGCGGTTCGTCGTGGTCAGCTTGGAGGTTGCCAGTCGGGGGAGCGGCCTAGGATTGCCACGATTTGGTCCAGGCGGGTGCCGCCTGGCCAGTCGATCTTGGGGGCGAAGGCGGCTCCTGGTGCGAGCCGGGCCTTGCCGCCGGGGACGGCCTCCGCCACGGCCAGCGCTGCGTCGAGCAGATGTGGGTCGAAGGTCACGTCGACGCCGAGTGTCTTGGCTACGTCCCAGGAGTGGACCACGTAGTCGATGAAGTGGAAGCTGATCGCCTGCCGGGCCGGGAACGCCGGGGCGCGCGGGATCTCTGGCAGCGGGAACTGCCGGTCGAGCACGCCATCGGCGGCAAAGGCGGCCAGCACGTGGTCGGCGGAGGCGCGGTAGGCGGCGACCAGGTCATCGCCCAGGGGTCGCGGGTGCCACTGGGCCAGGTCGCCGTCTCCGGTGGAGGCGGCCGCGAAACCGTAGTGTTGCGTCGCCAGGTGGGTCAGCAGGTCGTGCAGGGTCCAGCCGGCGCACGGAGTCGGTCGGGTCAGGTCGGCCGCCGTGCTCCGTTCCACCAGCTTGACGCTCTCGCGTACCGCTTGGGCGTCCAGCGCCACGATGCTGTCGTCGAGGTTAGTACTCATGCGCATATCGTATGCGCTCGCTTATCGTATTGCAACGTGTATCGTCGGGGCATGACGGAGCCGGGTCGCCGTCGGCGTGATCTCGCCACGATGCTGCAGCCGCTCGTGCGCGCGCTGATCGCGGCCGAGCTTCCGGTGCTGGGCAGGCACGGGATCTCGATGTGGGGCTACGTCGTCCTCAGTTCGCTGGACGGCAGGCCGGCCCGCTCCCAGGCTGAGCTGGCTCAGTCGATCGGCGCGGACAAGACGCGGATCATCGCGACTCTGGATGACCTGCAGCGGGACGGGTTCATCAGCCGCGAGCCCGACCCCGCCGATCGCCGCGCCCGGCTGCTGGCGATCACTCCGGCCGGGCAGCGGACCAGGCGCTCGGTCCAGGCCGAGATCCAGGCCAACGAGGAGCGTGTGCTCGCCTTGCTCCAGCCCGGCGACCGGGACGCGTTCCTGCGGGCGGCCCGGACATTGTCAGAGGCGGCGTCCACAATGGAACCATGACCGACCAGGTCAACGAGGGCCCAATCAACGAGGGCCCAATCAACGAGGACCCAATCAACGAGGACCCAATCAACGACGGCGCGGTCAACGAGGGCGTACGAGCGCGGCCGGCTGAGGCGCTGCGTCCGTTCATCGCGTACTACAGCGGGTACCGGCAGGCCGGGATAGAGCCAGCCGAGCATCGCGGGCTGCCCTCGCCGTATCTCACGTTGATCTTCACGCTGCACGAACCCCTCACCGTGGCCGAACATCCCGATCCAAGCCAGGCCGCCGCCCAGTACGTGACTCTCGCCGGAGGCCTGCATTCGAGTCCCGCGCTAGTCACCCACGACGGGTCGCAGTCGGGAGTCCAGCTCGCGCTTAGCCCGCTCGGGGCCAGGGCGATTCTGGGGGTGCCCGCCGGGGACCTGGCGGTGATCGACGTGGACGGCACTGACGTGCTTGGTGGGTTCGCCGCCGAGGTACATGAGCGGTTGCGGGAGGCGGGCGGGTGGCCGGAGCGGTTCGGCGTGCTGGATGAGTTGCTGGCCGCGAGGCTGACGGACGGCGGCCCCGGGATCAGCTCCGACGTTGATTACTCCTGGAAACGGCTGCTGGCCGTCGGCGGGGACCTGTCGATTTCCGAGCTGGCGACCGAAACTGGCTGGAGCGAAACATACCTTCGCAAAGCTTTCAAACACGAAATTGGGTTGACGCCGAAGGCGGCGGCCCGGGTTATCCGATTCCATCGGGCGCGGCTGGCCTTGCAGCGGCGGGCGGCAACCGGGCGGCGGCTGGACCTGGCCGGGCTCGCGGTCGACTGCGGGTACTACGACCAGGCGCATCTGGATCTTGAGTTCCGGGCGCTGGCTGGGTCGGCGCCGACTAGCTGGCTGGCCCGGGAGTACCGAAATTTCCAAGCCTTCGAGGGGGGAGCGGCGGAAGGGTAGTGACCATGACGAACACACCTCCAAAGCAAGTCTGGCCCACGCTGCGGGCGCGCGATGCTCGCGGCCTCATCAAGTTCCTCACGAGCGCGTTCGGGTTCGAGGAGACCGTTGTGTACGGCGACGGCGACCGGGTCGATCACGCGCAGCTGTCCTGGCCCGAAGGCGGCGGGATCATGCTCGGCTCGGCCCGCCCAGAAGGCGAAGACGATCAATGGCCGATTAATCCGGGCAGTTTCGGCGCCTACGTGGTTACCGACGATCCGGACGCGGTGCACGCCAAGGCGGTCGCGGCCGGGGCGAAGATCTTGATGGACATGCACGAGACCGATTACGGGTCGCGTGACTTCGCCGCCGCCGATCCCGAGGGCAACCGGTGGTCGTTCGGTACCTACCGGGGCGAGCCGCGCAAGGAGCCCTAGCCGCAGCGGCTAGCCCGGCCCGGCCGTGATGCCGTCGAACAGCAACGTCAGGAAAGAGTCCACGACCTGGTCGGTGCTGTAGCCGCCGGAGCGATGCCAGGCGGCCGGTATCCACAGCACGTCGCGGAGCAGGCGGTAGGTGAGCACCGGGTCCAGATCGGCACGGAACGCCCCCTCCGCCACTCCGCGCTCCAGCTGGCTGATCCAGGTTTGCTCGATCTCGCGAAGGGCCTTGCGCAGGTAGCCGAACCTGGGATGGCTGTTGAAGTACGACCAGTCGGTCTGCAGCATCGACAGCGCCGCCCGGTTCCTGGCCAGCGTCTTGCTCGTGCTTCTGACGATCTGCTCGAGCACGGATCGCGGGTCGCCGCCGGACGCGACCGCCGCCTGGTAGTCGGCACGGATCTCGTCGAGGAAGCTGGCGAGGATCTCATCGCCGATCGACTCCTTGGAGTCGAAGTGGTGGTAGAGGCTGCCGGACAAGATCCCGGCCGCGTCGGCGATCTCGCGTACGGTCGTGGCCCGGTAGCCCTTCTGCGCGAACAGCTGGCCGGCCAGCCTGACGACGTCGTCCCGCCGGGCCGAATCCGGCTTGGTCCTACGCGTCACTGCCACCTGCTCATTATGGGTTCTAGTCAGGACGGCGGCACCAGCGCGCGGGCGGCGTCGATCGAGTCGACGCCGGGCGTCGGCAGGATCGCGATCACCGGGGTGTCCAGGCCCGTTCGACGGTAGGCGTCGACCCGGTCCCGGCAGTAGTCGAAGTCACCGTGGATGACCAGGTCGTCGACGACCTCGTCCGGGATCAGCGGCCCCGCGCCCTTGCGGTCACCGGCCTGCCAGGCGTCCAGCATCGGCTGCAGCAACTCGCGGCGCCCGAGCCATTCGTGGAACTTGAAGTACGCCGGGACGGTCAGGTATCCGGTCAGCGCTCGGCGGGCGATCATGCGCGCCATGCCCTCATCGGTCGTCGGGCAGACGAAGATCCGGGCGATCAGCTCGCAGTCCGCCCCGGCGGCTTCGCGGACCTTGGGCACGTCGGCGGGGGAGAGCCAGTTGGTGATCGCCGCGTCCGACTCCTTTGCCGCCAGCCGGACCATCTGGGGTCGCAAGGCCGCGAGCGCCAGCGTCGGCGGCACGGTCGGCGGCGGCGCCAGCCGGAACCCGTCAACCGTGAACGTCTCGTACCGCTCGCTGACCTTCTCCCCGGCGAACGCGGCCCGCAGGAACCGCAGCACGTCCCGCGAGCGCTGGTACGGCGAGTCGAATTCGATGTCGTTCCACTGCTTCACGACGACCGGCGTCGAGGTCCCGACACCGAGCATGAACCGGCCAGGCGCGAGGTCGGCCAGCGTGGCGGCGGTCATCGCCAGGCAGGCCGGGCCTCTGGTATAGACCGGTGCGATCGCGGTGCCGAAACGCAGCTGGTCGGTCCACTGCGAGGCAAGTACTAGGGGGGAGAAAGCATCGACCCCGTTTAGCTCCGCCGACCAGAGGTCGGTGTACCCCAGATCGGGCATTTGGCTCACGATCTCGCGCTGCTCAGGCAGCGAGTGACCATGCAGCGGCAGCGTCAGACCCCAGCGCGACGGAAGTTCTGTCATGGCAGGACGATAGTTGGTCTCCGTTAGTTCGTCAGGGCCAGGGTCGCGCCGTCCGGGGTGGTGATCCGGTGGTAGTCCGGTGAGTGACCGAGCGTGGCCAGGTCGCCCGTGACGCGGCGGACCGGGCCCTCCTGACTCGCCAGGATCGCGCCGTCGGCGTTGACCGCGACCAGTTCGCCCTCCACCCGCAGCAGCAACGGGCCGTCCCGGCTAGCCGAGATCGCGACGTTGCCGGCTGCCATGCCGTCGAGGATCGATGCGGTCCGCGCTTCGGGTGCCAGCACCCAGGTCGTCGGTGAGCCCGGCGGCGCGTCCGACCCTGGCCGGTGCCAGTCGCTGCCGCCGACCGCGATCGCGTCTGGATGCCAGGCGAGCCACCAGCTCAGCGGGGCGGTCCAGCGCAGGTCGAGCCAGCTCCAGTGCCAGATCTCGATCAGCGGCGGCCGTCGCTGCATCGGTGCGGTCCAGCTGACCTGGCCGCCGTAGGGGTGGTTGACCGAGAGCAGGCCGCCTTGGCGTTCGGTCGCCTCCAGCCAGGCATCGGGCGGCTCCCTGAAGTCGACCCACGGCAGGTCGCCGAACGCGTTCGCGTGTCCTTGTTCGGTGGTGACCTCCTGACCGGGCAGCAGGGCGATCCGATAGGTGGAGGCCGCGGCCGGAAGCTCCTGGTGATGGCTGATCGTGTTGTGGTCGGTGACGGCGAGAAAGTCCAAGCCGCGCCCGGCGGCGAACCTGGCCAGCTCAGGGACCGTGAGCACGCCATCGGAGTGCACGGTGTGCGAGTGCAGGTCGCCAGCCAGCCAGCGCAGGCCGGGCGGGGCCGGCAGATCGCGGCGGGGCGGGCGTTCGGTGAGCGGCGGCTCGATCTGCTCGTCCGAGCCGAGCAGTCCGGCCGCGCTTGAGTTGGTCGCCTCTGCGGTCAGCTCGTAGCGGACGCCGGCGGCAGGAACGCGGTGCAGCCCGAGCACGACGTGCCAGGTGCCGGGGTCTAGCTCGCCCGGGAGGTAGCCCGGGGTAGCCGACTTAGCGGTGATCAGGAACGACCTTCTGGCGCCGCCCGACCAGCCGCGGAATCCGGTCGGGTCGAAGCAGCCCAGGTCAAGGGCGGCCCCGGCCGCTTCGTACTGGAGCTCCACCCTTAAGGCGCTCGACCCCGCCGGCACGTCGACCGGCAGGTAATGCCAGGGAGTAGAGCACTTGTCCTCAATGGTCCACTCTCCGGCATGCCGAGTCAGCGCCATGCCATCTGTCTACCCGAAGGTACCGACCGTCCTGGCGCTTGACCATCGTAATTCAACGCTTGTAGAGTTCAACGAGTGTTGAATTTAAGGTTATGGAGGCGGCCAATGTGGGCGATGATCGTGAAGGAGTTCCGGCAGGTCAGGCGGGACCGGCGGACGCTGGCGATGATGATCGTGCTGCCGGTGTTGTTGCTGGTGGTGCTCGGCTACGCGGCGAGCTTTGACGTCAAGTCCATCTCGGTCGCGGTCGCCGGTCCGCAGGCGGCGGCCGTCCAGAAACTGCTCGGGGCGCCGTTCAAGGTGACCGAGACCGAGGCCGGGCAGGGGCGTACCTGGGCGACGGACCAGCTCAAGGACGGGCGCGCGGACATGGCGGTCGTGACCGGCGGCGCCAGGCCGCTGGTCCTGATCGACGGAAGCCAGTTGTTCGCGGCGCGGGCGGCTCTGACCGCGCTGGCTAGTCATGCCCAGGGGCCGGCCGGGCCTTCTGGCGCTGCCGCCGTGAAGCCGCAGGTCAGCGTCCTGTACAACCCCGACCTGACCACTTCGGACATCATGATCCCCGGCCTGGCCGGCGTCGTCCTGGTCTTCATCGGCACGATCATCACCAGCCTCGGCGTCGTCCGGGAACGGCAGTCGGGCACGCTCGAGCAGCTCGCCGTGATGCCGCTGAAGCCCAGAGACGTGGTACTCGGCAAGATCGTCCCGTACTTCCTGGTCGCGACCGTCGACCTGGTGATCGTGCTGGCCGTGGGAATTGCGGTCTTCGGCGTGCCGTTCCGTGGCTCGCCGGTCACGTTCGCGCTCGGCGCGCTGCTGTTCCTGTTCGTCACGCTCGGCTTCGGGGTGCTGATCTCGAGCGTCTCGCAGAACCAGGGCCAGGCGATTCAGCTCGCGATGATGACCTTGTTGCCGCAGGTTCTGCTGTCCGGGCTGATCTTCCCGCTGAGCTCGATCGTGGCCGGGGTGCGCTGGATCGCGTACTTGCTGCCGCTGACTTACTTCAACGAGATCTCGCGCGGGGTGATGCTGCGGGCCGAGCCGATCGGGCCGCTCTGGCAGCCGTTCGCGGTCCTCGCGCTGCTGGGGGTCGTGGTGGTGACCGGCGCCACGCTGCGGTTCCGTGGCTATCTCGCGCCGTCCGGGCATGAGCGGCGGGGTCCGCGCGGTCGCTCTGGCGCGCCGGCCGGGCCGGCCCAGGCGGTGCAGGCTCAGGAGGTTGGGGCATGAGCTGGGGCGCGGATGACCTCGTGGTCCGGTACGGCCGGACGGTCGCGCTCGATCACGTCGGCGTTGACGCCCCGGCCGGCGAGGTGACGGCCGTTGTCGGCGGGGACGGCGCGGGAAAGTCGACGCTGCTGCGCTGCCTGGCCGGAGCGCAGGCACCCTTGACTGGGACGGTGCGCCGCCCGGCCAAGGAGGCGGTTGGCTACCTGCCGACTAGCTCGGGCGTCTATCCGGATCTGACCGTCACCGAGAACCTCGAGTTCCGCGCGACTGGGTACCGGTTGTCGCGGTCGGCCGCCCGCGAGCGAGCCGCCGAGTACCTGGATCAGGCTGGGCTGACGGCGGCGTCCGGCCGGCTGGCGGGCCAGTTGTCCGGCGGGATGCGCCAGAAGCTCGGCGTGATCGCGGCGATGCTGCCCGAGCCGGACCTGCTTGTCCTCGACGAGCCGACGACCGGCGTCGATCCGGTCAGCCGCAGCGGTCTGTGGTGGCTGATCGCCCGTGCCGCCGCCGAGGGCTGCGCGGTTGTGCTCGCGACGACCTACCTCGATGAGGCCGAACGCTGCGGGTCCGTGCTCGTTCTCGATGAGGGTAAGGTCCTCGCGACCGGGACCAGCGATGAGATCATCGCTGCCATGCCCGGAGCGTTGCGTACCACCACTACCGGTGGTTCGGCGCGGGCCTGGCGGCGCGGCGGACAATGGCGCGTCTGGGAGCCGGACGGCACGACCGGTGATATTCAGCCCGACCTGCAGGACGCGGTAACGGTCGCGGCCATCGCCAAGGAGGTCCGGTCATGAGCCCGCTCGCGCAGCTGACCGGTGTTACCAAGAAGTTCGGTGAGTTCACCGCGGTCAGGGATGTGGATCTGATGGTCGAGCCGGGCGAGATCGTCGGGTTGCTGGGCGCCAACGGGGCCGGGAAGACCACCGTGATCAAGATGCTGCTCGGCTTGATCGGCACGACCGCAGGCACGGTCGAGCTGTTCGGCCAGCGGCCGTCACGGCAGACCAGGCGCCGCCTCGGGTACGTCCCGCAGAGTCTCGGCCTGTACGACGACCTCACCACGATGGAGAACCTGGAGTTCAGCGCGGCGGCGTTTGGCCGCAAAGCGGTCCTGCCGGACCAGATCAAGCCGTACGGCAAGGACCTGATCGGAGCGCTGCCGCTCGGGGTCCAGCGCCGGGTCGCGTTCGCTCAGGCCCTGGAACACGAACCCGACCTGCTGATCCTCGACGAGCCCACCTCGGGTGTCGACCCGCTCGGCCGGGCTAGGGGATGGGAGACGATCGCCGGGGCGGCGCAGGCCGGAGCGGGCGTGCTCGTCACCACCCATTACATGGAAGAGGCCAGCGAGTGCAGCCGGCTGGTGATCATGGCAGGCGGTGCCGTGGTCGCGGCCGGGACCGCGCAGGAGATCATCGGCGCCAGTCAGGCCGTCGTGGTGCTGGCGCAGTCGTGGGCCGACGCGTTCGGCCGGCTGGAGCGCGCCGGATTGCAGGTCGCGCTGGCCGGGCGCGGGGTCCGGGTGCCTGGCGCTTTGCCCCAGGACGTAAAGCGTGCGCTCGGGGATCTGCCCGCCGTGGTCACCGGCGTGCCCGCCACGCTGGAAGAACGGTTCTTCGAGCTGGTCCAGGGGTCATGACGGGAAGGGGCTCATGACCGGCAGAGTGGGGCGACGGGCCGGGGAGAGCGGCACCAGCGAGGCGATCCTCGAGGCCGCGCGGACGCAGTTCGCCGAGCACGGCTATCGCGGCGCGACGATCAGGGCGATCGCGGGCAAGGCCGGGGTCGACCCGGCTCTCGTGCATCACTTCTACGGGACCAAGGAGGCGCTGTTCGCGGCGGCCATGCAACTGCCGATCGTGCCCAGCCAGGTGCTGACGGCCGCCCTCGAGGCCGGCCGGGACGCCCCGGCGCTCGGTGAGCACATCGTCCGCACCGCCTTGACCCTGTGGGAGTCTCCCGGCCTGAAGGACACTTTCCTTGGCTTGTTCAAATCCGCCACCACGAGCGAGAGTGCCGCGGTCATGCTGCGCGAATTCCTCGCCGAGTCGATCCTCGGCACGATCGCACGGGTGACCGGGATAGGCGGCAGTTCCGCCGAGGTTCAGTACCGGGTCGCGCTCGTCGCGAGCCAGATGATCGGCCTGGCGGTGGCCAGGCTGGTGCTCAAGCTGCCCGCGATCGCGGACGCGAGCATCGACGAACTCGCCGCTTCGATCGGGCCCACGCTTGAGCGCTACCTGAGCGGCGAAATAGTACTGCCTGAATAGTTAGCGCTGTCTGACCGGTTTTGAGGTCCACCTGCTGGTGAAGGATCTGTAGGTGGATGCTCTGCTGGGGAATTGCTCGCTCGATCAGCTCGTCAAACGCAAGAGTCACAAGTGGCGCACGTATCCGCCCGACGTGCTGCCCGCATTCGTCGCCGAGATGGACTTCATGGTCGCCGAGCCGATCGCCGAGGCGGTTAGGGAGGCGCTGGCGATCGGGGACACGGGTTATCCGTATGCGGGCGAACTGGGTGAGGCATTCGCCTCGTTCGCGGGGTCCAGGCTCGGCTGGCAGGTCGATCCTGGCCGGGTCTTCTCGATTCCTGACGTAATGACCGGCATCGCCGAGCTGCTGGTGGCGATCACCCCGCACGGCTCAGGAGTAGTGCTCAACCCGCCGGTATACGGGCCGTTCTTCCTGCGGCTGGGGTACATCAGCCGGGAGGTCGTCGAAGCGCCGCTGAGCCATGCCGACGACGGCGGCTATGACCTGGACTTTGAGGCGTTGGATGGTGCCCTGGGCCGGTCCGGTGTCAGCTCCTACCTGCTCTGCAATCCGCATAATCCGCTGGGCCGGATCTGGCGCAAGGACCAGTTGCTCACGATCGCCGACCTGTGTCAGCGGCACGATGTCGAGTTGCTGGTTGATGAGATCCACGCGCCGCTGGCACTCGGCGACGCCCAGCACGTGCCGTTCGCGTCGCTCGATCACCCGATGGCCGAACGCGCGTACACGTTCAACTCCGCCTCCAAGGGCTGGAATATCCCCGGTCTGAAGTGCGGGGTCACCGTAGCCGGCTCGGACGCGGCGGCTCAGGTGCTGACCGACCGGTGGGAGTCACTGCTCGCTTCGCACCACGGCGTGCTCGCCTCGGTCGCAGCGTTCACCCGCTCGCTCGACTGGCTGGACGCGGTACGTCGACAACTAGCCGAGAACACCGAACTGCTGGCCAGACTGCTGCGCGAGCGGTTGCCCGAGGTCGGGTACATGCCCGGCGAGGCGAGTTTCCTCGCCTGGCTGGACTGCCGCAAGCTCGGCCTGGGCGACGACCCGGCCGCCGCCTTCCTTGACCGCGGCAAGGTCGCGCTCACCGAGGGACCGTATTTTGGCTCCCAGGGCGCCGGGTTCGCGCGGCTCAACATTGGCACCTCGCCCGAGCTGATCACCGAGGCAGTCACCCGGATGGCAGCATCGGTCTAGCGATCCGGTGGCGTTGCCGCTTAGTTCAAGGTGATCATCGCGACCCTCAGCTCCGGCGCCCAGCAGGATCTGGCGCTGCCGGCGCAAGTTCAGCACGGCGGGCTGCTGCCGCCGATCTCGCAGGACGGGAACCGCCCATCGAAGCTGACATCGGGCTTGATCGCCGTCGCCTGGGGGTAACCATCTGAGGACGGAAAGCTACCCGCGCCGAGCTATGCGGCTAGCCCCAGAGATATAGGGCCTGGTCAGGCTGTCCTATCCATGTAAATCTGGTTAAACAACATGCAGGGGCGGCTGATCGCAGCTGGAGGCTTGATGGGCAGGGATGTGCCGGCGATCACGATTAGTCGCCGGGATAGACGCGCATATCGCGCTAAAGTACGCACCTGCCTTGATGTGCTCGCAAAGATGCTGCACGAGTCCAGGTTCGAATCGGGCGCCCACCATGTTGGCCTGGAGATCGAGTTCAATCTGGTGGACAAGGCCGGCTACCCGGCGATGACCAACACCGACGTGCTCGCGGCGATCGCAGACGACTCCTGGGGCACAGAGCTAGCCAAGTTCAACATCGAGCTGGCCGCCGACCCCTTGCAGCTCGGAGCCGGCGTATTCACGTCGATGCAGTCTTCGCTCGACGGCATCTTGGCGCGGGTCGCCGAGCAGCTGGAGCCGGGCGGCACCCGGCTGGCGATGATCGGGATCTTGCCGAGCCTGCGAGAACCCGATGTCGACGTAGAGTCCATTTCCTTTAATCCGAGATATCGGCTGCTTAATGACCAGATTCTCGCCGCTCGCGGCGAGGAGTTGCGAATTCTCATCGAAGGCCACGACCGGCTGTTGACCTATGTCGATTCGATCGTCGCCGAGGCGGCCTGCACGAGTCTGCAGTGCCATTTGCAGGTGAGCCCTGAGACCTTCGCCAGCTACTGGAACGCCGCTCAGGCGATCGCCGGCATCCAGGTTGCCCTCGGGGCCAACTCGCCGTACCTGTTCGGCCAGGAGCTGTGGCGTGAGACGAGGATCACGTTGTTCGAGCAGGCGACCGACACCAGGCCGGAAGAGCTAAGAGAACAGGGGGTGCGCCCCCGCGTCTGGTTCGGAGACCGATGGATCACCTCGGTCTTCGACCTGTTCGAAGAGAACCTGAGGTTCTTTCCAGCCCTGCTTCCGCTTAGCGAGGACGAAGATCCGGTCGAGGTGCTGGAGCGCGGCGACGCGCCGGAACTGGCCGAGCTGACCCTGCACAACGGAACGGTATACCGGTGGAACCGGCCGATCTACGCGGTCACGGGCGGCAAGCCGCACCTGCGGGTCGAGAACCGGGTACTGCCCGCCGGGCCGACCGTGGTCGACTCGGTCGCCAACGCGGCGTTCTACTACGGCCTGGTCGGCGAGCTGGCCGAGACCGAGCGACCAATCTGGTCGCAGATGTCGTTTTCCGCCGCCGCATCGAACCTGACCGCTGGGGCCAGATTCGGTATCGATGCCGAGGTCTACTGGCCGGGCGTTGGCATGGTGCCGGTCGCCGAGCTGACCCTGCGTCGCCTGCTGCCGATGGCTGCTCGCGGCCTTGCCCGCTGGGGCGTCGATTCCGCCGACATCGGCCGGCTGCTGTCGATCATCGAACAGCGTTGCGTGTCCGGCGTCAACGGCGCGGTCTGGCAGATCGACTCGGTTCGGCGGCTTACCCAACAGGGCATCGGCCGAGACGAGTCGCTGCGGCTGATGACGCAGGACTACATCGAGCTGATGAACGAGGGTGAGCCGGTACACAACTGGCCGGCCATGTGAACCTCCTGCCCGGGAGCGCCACGTCGCCGGCCAAATAACCAGTCAGGTATCCATGCCGAGCGTGAACGTCGGCGGTGGCGGCTTCTGGGCGTCGCCCCGCCGGCGGATCGCGGTCCCGGTGGCGAAGAACTCGGTGCCGTGCTCGCCCCAGACGTAGTTCTCGACGTTGAAGCTCACCCCGACTACTCCGTTCGCGCCGACCTGGGCGGCCTCGGTCTGCATCCGGATGAGCGCCAGCTCACGAGCCTCGTAGACGCCCTGGGTGAACAGGCCCATCTCGGTGTTCATGCCGGACTGCTGCAGCATCTGCCGGAAGGAGTAGTGCGCGATGTGGTACACGCACGTGCCGAGCACGAACGCGATCGGGGTCGCGCCGGTAGCGAGCAGCCGATAGAAATCCTGGGCTGACAGATCGGAGGTGAACGGGCCGCCGTCGGGGGCGCGCAGCGCCGCGCCCGCCCCGGAACTCGCCCGGACGGCAGTCCCGGACGCCATGAATTCAAGCACGTCCTCGCCCCAGACGTAGTCCTGGATCAGTAGGTTGACGCCGACGATCCCGTCCGCGTTCAGCCGGTGCGCCTCTGACCGCATCCGCGACATGGCCAGTTCCCGTGCGTTGTACATGGCCTGGGTCAGCACTTCGAGCTCGAAGTTTTGTGACCACTTACCTGGCTGCAAGCCGACGTGGTAGATCGTCGAGCCGACCACGAACCCGAGCGGCTCGAAGCCGGCTTCGGTGATCAGCGCGTATTCGGCGACAGAGAGGTCGGAGGTGAAAACCCCGTTCGGGTCTGCCCCGGCGGTCATCGACAGCCTGGCGCTGGCCTGCTGCGGTTCCCAACTCGCGGCCGGCCCCGTCGGCCCGCTGAACATAGGCATATAGCCCCCTTGGTGCTTAGACGGCGTGCCCGTCGGGCAGGTGCCAGTGATGTGGCGCGATCAGGTGCTTGATGGCCTGCTCGGGCCCCCAGGTGCCCGGTATGTAGAATTCGACCGGCGGCGGGTTCTCCAGCAGTGGCGTCGCCACCTCCCAGAGCCGGTCGATCTCATCGGACCTGGTGAACAGCGACTGATCGCCCAGCATCGCCTCCAGGATCAGCCGTTCGTAGCCCTCAAGCTCATGCATCCGGTGGAACGAGTCGGAGTACTTGAAGATCATCTCGACTTCTTTGAGTTTCATCTGCGGCCCGGGCTGCTTGGTCATGAATTGGACGGCGATCCAGCCGGGATCGTCGAAGTCGATGACCACCTCGTTGCTGCGCTGATCCTGCCTGGTCCGCGCGGCGACCGGGAACATCCGCAGCACCGGCTCCTTCAGCCCGAGCGTGATGGTCTGCCGGCGTTGCGCCATCGACTTACCCGAGCGCAGGTAGAACGGCACGCCCGCCCAGCGCCAGTTATCGACTTCGACGCGCATCGCGGTGAATGTATCGGTCTGGCTTTCCGGGTCCACGCCCTTTTCGCCGCGGTACCCCGTGTACTGGCCGCGCACGACCTTGGCCGGGTCGATCGGCCGCAGGGCCTGGAATACCTTGGCCTTCTCGTCGCGCAGCGCCTTGGCGCTGAAGGTGGTCGGCGGCTCCATCGCGACGAAGCCCAGCACCTGGAACAGGTGCGTCACGATCATGTCGCGGAACGTCCCGGTCTTCTCGAAGAAGCCGGCCCGGCCCTCGATGCTGATCCGCTCTGGCACGTCGATCTGCACGTGCGAGATGTGATCCCGGTTCCAGATCGGCTCGAACAGTCCGTTCGCGAACCTGAACGCCAAGACGTTGTCGACCGACTCCTTGCCGAGGAAATGGTCGATCCTGAAGATCTCCTCTTCGGCGAAGAACTTGTGTACCGTCTCGGTGAGGTGGCGGCAGGACGCGAGGTCGTAGCCGAACGGCTTCTCGATGATGACTCTGGCGTTCTCGCACAGCTTGGTGTCACCCAGCATCGTGACAACCGAGCCGAACGCAGACGGCGGCACCGCCAGATGGAAGATCCGGCGCGGATTGGTGCCGATCTCCTGCTCCGCGTTATACACGGCGGTGACCAGCGGCTTGGGATTGTCCGGGTCGGCCGAGGCGAAATGCAGCCTGCTTTCGAATTCCTTCCACCCCGCGCCATTGGGCTTGGCCAGGCCGAATTGGGAACACGCCGCCTTAGCGTGCGCGCGGAATTCGTCCTCGCTCAGCGCGGACTGGGCGGGCGCCGACCCGATGATCCGGTAGCCCGACGGAAGCAACCCTGACCTGGCCAGATGAAACAGCCCAGGCAGCAGCTTGCGCTTAGCGAGATCTCCGGTGGCGCCGAAGATCACGATCACGTGGTCGTCTGGGTGCTTGGTCAACAGGTGCGCAGTGGATTGCATGCGCCCATAGTGCCATGCCATAGTTCAGCCCCGATGCCTGCTTCTGCAGCTGCCATCGGCCAGACTGGACGAGTGAGCGAACAGTCTGGTATCGACCGGGAAAAGCAGCTCGCCGCCGAGGCGGCCGCGGAGCTCGTACAAGACGGCATGGCGGTTGGCCTGGGTACCGGGTCGACGGTCGCATACCTGCTGCCGGCCCTCGCGCGGCGCAGGCTGTCGGTCCGGTGCGTGGCCACGTCGGTGAGCACCGCGCGGAAGGCGGCCGAGCTGGGTCTTGCCGTCGATTCGGTGGACACCCTCGAATCGCTGGACATCGCGATCGACGGGGCCGACCAGATCACACCAGACGGGTGGCTGATCAAGGGCGGCGGCGGGGCGCATACCAGGGAGAAGGTCGTCGCCGCTTCGGCGACCAGGTTCGTGGTGATCGCCGACTCGACCAAGCCGGTGCAGGCGCTGACGCCGCCAGTGCCGCTGGAGTTGCTGAGCTTCGGACTCGCGGCCACGCTGCGGCACCTGGGCGAGGCGGTGGTACGGCCGGGCGCGCCGGCGAGTCCGGACGGCGGGGTGATCGCCGACTTCCGCGGGCCGGTCTCGGACCCGGCCGGCCTGGCCGCCTGGCTGGCGGCCACCCCGGGCGTGGTCGGTCACGGCCTATTCGAGCCGGCGATCACCTCAGATGTGCTGATCGGCGGCGACAACTCGGTCGAGCACCGCGTCCTGCACTGACCTGCTTACTTCGCCAGGTAACCGGTGAGGTTGTCGAGCATGTGGGTGGTACCTCCCCGCCGTGCGTCCGGGCTGTCGATGCCGTCGAGATACGCGCCCTGCTCGGTGTAGGTCAATGCGGTGCCTTCGGCGCTCTTGGCGAACTCGATCGTCGTGATCGACACCGAGATCCTGGCGTCGTCGGCGTACATCTCATAGCTGTACACGATCCGCTGGTCGGGAATGATGTCGTAGTACAGGGCGTCGTAGCGGTAAGTCGTGCCCTGGTAGACGTTGCCGAACCGCTCCCGGCCGCCGATACGGAAATCGAACTCGTTTTGTATCCCCGGCGCCGATTCGATGTCGCCGGTGTCACCCCAGGCGTCCTTAGCCTCGGCCGAGGCGAACGCGGCAAAGACCCGAGACGGCGCGGCCGGGTAGGTCCGCTCGATCGTGAAGGTGTCGTGAACTACTGAACCCGCAGTCATGAGTTCTCCTCTTTCGCTGTTTCCGCCAGGTACTCACCGAGCCGGTCGAGGCGGCGTTCGACAAGCGATCGCCGCTGGGTTATCCAGTGCTCGGCGGTTCGCAGTGCGGCCGGGTTGATGCTGCAGGTCCTGGTCCGGCCGATCTTCTGGGACCGGACCAGGCCGCTGGCTTCGAGCACCTGGACGTGCTGGAGCACGGCCGCCAGAGACATTGCTAGCGGCTGGCCCAACTCGCTGACCGAAGCCGACCCGGCGCTGAGCCGCTCGACCATGCTGCGTCGCCCAGGATCGGCCAGCGCCTGAAAGACCCGATCCAGGTCCACAGTTTGGTTAAGCATGCACTTAAGTATCTCGGTGCATGACCTAACAGTCAAGCGAACACTTAAGTATGAGCCCTACGAACCGCGCCTCACTAGCGTAAGGATCTCCTGGATCGCGCCATCCATGCCGTCCAGCCGCCGATCCAGTCGGTCAAACCGAGCGTCCATCTTGTCGAGACGGCCTTCGACCTTGTCGAGGCGCTTGCCGTGGTCGTTTACGGTGGTGACGAGGCCGTTGACGGTCGTGACTAGGCCGTTGACGGTCGTGACGAGGCCGTTGACGGTCGTGACGAGGCCGTTGACGGTAACGATGAGGCCGTTGACGGTAACGATGAGGCCGTCGACGGTAACGAGGATTTCCGAGACAGTGTCGCTTAAAGCTCGGATGTCCTCTTTGAGGCTGTCGACTTGAGCTTCGGTGGCTGGCATATCGCCAGCGTATTCAGTAGGTCCGACAGTCATTTCCGGCTCATTTCTTCTCTGCGTGGCCGCCGAACTCGCTGCGCATCGCCGACAGCAGCTTGTCGGTGAACATGCCGAGCGCGCGAGACTCGAACCGCTGGTACAGCGACGCGGTGATGACCGGCGCCGGCACGCCCTCCTCGACCGCGGCCAGCACCGTCCACCGGCCCTCGCCCGAGTCCGAGACCCGGCCAGCGAAGTCGGCCAGATCAGGAGACTTCGCCAGCGCGCTGGCGGTGAGGTCAACCAGCCAGGAGCTGACCACCGAGCCCCGCCGCCAGACCTCGGCTACCTCGCCGACGTTGATCTCGTACTGGTAGGCCTCAGGATCGGTCAGCGGAGTCGTCTCGGCGTCCGTCTCGACTTCATCCAGGCCGGCGTTGGCGTGCTTGATGATCGACAAGCCTTCGGCGATCGCGGCCATCATGCCGTACTCGATGCCGTTGTGAACCATCTTGACGAAGTGGCCCGCGCCCGCCGGTCCGCAGTGCAGGTAGCCCTCCTGCGCCGTGCCGCCGGGCTTGCGGCCGGGCGTGGTCTCGACGAAGCCGGTGCACAGCCCGGGTGCGATCGTGCGGAAGATCGGGTCGAGCCGCTCGACCGGTCCGTCCTCGCCGCCGATCATCAGGCAGTAGCCGCGATCCAGACCCCAGACGCCGCCCGAGGTACCGCAGTCGATGTAGTGGATCTTCTTCGGCGCCAGCGCCTTGGCCCGGGCGATGTCGTCGCGGTAGTAGGAGTTGCCGCCGTCGATGACGCTGTCCCCGGGCTCAAGCATCGACGCGAGGTGGTCGAGCGTACGCCCGGTAATCGCGGCCGGCAGCATCAGCCAGGCCGTGCGCGGCGGCTCAAGCTTGGCGACGAAGTCGTCGAGGTCGCTCGCGCCGGTCGCGCCTTCGGCAACCAGGCTGGCGACCGCGTCGGCGTTCACGTCATAGACGACACAGCTGTGGCCGTCCCGCATCAGCCTGCGGACCAGGTTCGCGCCCATTCGTCCGAGCCCGACCATGCCTAGTTGCATCGGAGAATCGGTGGCCATGTTTTATGCTCCCTTAATCATTCGATAGCGGCGGATCAGCGCGTTCGTCGACGAATCATGAGCCAGCTCAGGTTCGTCTTCGCTGGTCAGCTGGGGGGCGATCGCGGCTGCGAGTACCTTGCCTAGTTCGACGCCCCACTGGTCGAAGGAGTCGATACCCCAGATCGTGCCCGCCGTGAACACCGCGTGCTCGTAGAGCGCGACCAGCGTGCCGAGCACCTTCGGGGTGAGGATCTCGGTCATCAGCACGTTCGTCGGACGGTTGCCCTCCATCACCCGGTGCGGCGCGACCTCGGCGGACGTGCCCTCGGCCAGCACCTGCTCGAGCGTCTTGCCGAACGCCAGCGCCTGCGCCTGCGCGAACACATTGGAAGTCAGCAGGTCGTGCTGCTCGCCGATCGGGTTCAGCGATTTGCCGAAGCCGATCAGGTCCACCGGGATCAGCTCGGTGCCCTGGTGCAGCAGTTGGTAGAAGCTGTGCTGGCCGTTGGTGCCTGGCTCGCCCCAGAACACCGGGCCGGTCGGGTAGTCGACATGGGTCCCGTCCAGCGTGACGTGCTTGCCGTTGGACTCCATCGTGAGCTGCTGCAGGTACGCCGGGAACCGCTTCAGGTACTGCTCGTAGGGCATCACGCCGACGCTCGCCGCGCCCATGAACCCCGTGTACCAGACCTGCAGCAACCCCATCAGCGCCGGCAGGTTGGACCGCAGCGGCGCGGTGCGGAAGTGCTCGTCCATCTCGTGGAAGCCGGCCAGCATCTCCTCGAAGTGCTGCGGCCCGACCGCGATCATCGTGGAAAGGCCGATCGCCGAGTCCATGGAGTACCGGCCGCCGACCCAGTCCCAGAACCCGAACATGTTCGCGGTGTCGATCCCGAACGCCGACACCTTTTCCGCGTTCGTGGAAACCGCGACGAAGTGCCTGGCCACCGCAGCTTCATCGCCCAGCGCGCCGACCACCCAGTCCCGCGCCGCCTTCGCGTTGGTCAGCGTTTCCAGGGTCGTGAACGTCTTGGAGGAGATGATGAACAGGGTCTGCGCCGGGTCGAGGCCGGCGGTGGCCTCGGCGAAGTCAGTTGAATCAACATTTGATACGAAACGCATTGTGAGGCTTCGATCGCTGTAGAACCGCAGCGCCTCGTAGGCCATGACCGGACCGAGATCTGACCCGCCGATCCCGATATTCACGATCGCGGTGATGCGCTGGCCGGTGAACCCGAGCCATTCGCCGGACCTGATCCGGTTCGCGAAGTCGCTCATCCGGTCGAGCACCTCGTGGACTTGCGCTACCACGTCGGTGCCGTCGACAACCAGGGTGACTTCGCGCGGCATCCGGAGCGCGACGTGCAGGACCGAGCGGTTCTCCGTGGTGTTGATCCGGTCGCCTCTGAACATCGCCTCGATCCGGTCCGCCAGAGCAGACTGGGCGGCGAGTTCAAAGAGCAGTTCCAGGGTCTCGTCGGTGATCCGGTTCTTGGAGTAGTCGAGGAAGAGCCCGGCGGCCTCCAGCGTCAGGCGCTCGCCTCGGTCCGCATCGGCGGCGAACAGGTCGCGCAGGTGCAGATCCTTGATCTTCTCGTGGTGCTCGGCAAGCGCCGCCCAGGCTGGCCGGCTTCGCAGCGGAGTCGTCATCTCTCGTCCTGTCCGTCCCGTCGCAGGTGTCCGTTCGCGACCCTAGCCCACCGGAGTTCAAGCCGCTGTCGCGATACTGCAGTTATGAACGAGAAGAACACCGGCCTCCGGCTCGCCGGTCACGACCTGCCCGTGCTCGACCGGGCCCGGATCTACTGCTGCGGCATCACGCCCTACGACGTCACCCATCTCGGTCACGCGGCGACGTTCGTCTGGACCGACGTGCTCACCAGAGTGCTCGGATCCCTGGGTGTGGACGCGCAGCTGTGCCGGAACGTCACTGACGTAGACGACGTGCTGTTCGAGGCGGCGGAGCGGTCAGGGTCGGCGTTCGACGCGTTCGCCTCGGTCCAGCAGTTCAGGTTCGACCAGGACATGACCGCGCTGGGGGTGCGCGAGCCCAAATTCGCGCCCCGGGCCCGGCGGAATATCCGGCAGGTGATCAGGCTGGCCGAGGCGCTGCTCGACTCGGCGGCCGCCTACCTGCGCGATGGCACCGTCTATTTCCGAGGCGCGCAGACCGCCGAGGAGGCCGGTCTCAGCCGCGAAGAGGCGACCGAGCTGGCGGCCGAATACGGTGCCCGCCTGACCGATCCGGCCAAGGATGATCCGCTCGACGTCGCTATCTGGCGAAGTTCGGATGACGGCGAGCCCGGCTGGCCGTCGCCGTGGGGTACCGGCCGCCCTGGCTGGCACGCCGAGTGCGCGGCCATGTCGCTGTCGGTGCTCGGCCTCGCCGTCGACGTGCTCTGCGGCGGCGCTGACCTGCAGTTTCCGCACCATGCCTACCAGATCGCGATGGCGCAGGCGGTGACCGGCGTCAAGCCGTTCGCGCGGGCCAGGTTCGGAGTCGGCGTGGTCAGCCTGGACGGTGCCAAGATGGCGAAGTCGACCGGAAACCTGGTGCTAGTCAGCGACGTGCTGGCCGATCACCCGCCGGCTGCCCTGCGGCTGTGCCTGCTCGACCGGCCCTGGTCGGCGGGCTGGGACTACTCCGTCGTCGAGTTGGATGCCGCGACCGCGAAGCTGGAACGGCTGTACCTGGCCGCCGGCCGGCGCTCCGATCAAGACGCCGCGTCGGCCGCGATCACCGATGCCCTGCTCGATGACCTCGACGTGAGCGGTGCGTTGCGGATCGCCGAGGAAGCCGGTGGCGTAGCGGCGCGCAGCCTGATCGCCACGCTCGGGCTAAGCGAGTCGAGTTGAGTGGGTGACCTGGGGGAAGGTGACCTTGGGTGAGGGTGCTGATCGCGCCGGATAAGTTCAAGGGCAGCGTGACTGCCGCGGAGGCCGCGACCGCGCTCCGGGCTGGATTGCTCGGTTCGCGGCCCGACCTGAAGGTGGTCTTGCTCCCCGTCGCCGATGGCGGCGAGGGAACCGTGGACGCCGCGATCTCGGCCGGATACCAGACCATGCCCGTCGTCGCCGAGGGCCCGACCGGCGAGGCGGTCGATACCTGCTTCGCCGTGCTGGACGGCACCGCCGTGGTCGAGCTGGCCGACGTCGCCGGGCTGCGGCGGCTGCCGGGGGACAAGGCCCCGCTGACCGCATCTTCCTACGGGGTCGGTCAGGTGATCGCCGCCGCGCTGGACGCCGGGGCGACGACGATCGTGCTTGGCATCGGCGGTAGCTCGAGCACCGACGGGGGCGCCGGGATGTTGCAGGCGCTCGGGGTCCGGCTGGCCGGCCAGGACGGCACTGACCTGGAGCGGGGCGGGGCCGCGCTAGCCGGGTTGATGGAAATCGACCTGGCCGGGCTCGACCGGCGGCTGCGGCCCGGCGGTGGTTCGACGGTCCTCGTCGCGAGCGACGTGAACAACCCGCTGCTCGGACTCTCCGGAGCGGCCGCCGTGTTCGGGCCCCAGAAGGGCGCGACGCCGGCCGAGGTGGAGATCCTGGACGCGGCACTGGCCCGCTTCGCGGCGGCAACCGCGTCGGTGACCGGCCTGGACCTGGCGGGCGCGGCCGGTGCGGGCGCGGCGGGCGGCACCGGCTTCGGCGCGCTCGCCTACCTCGGGGCCAAGCTCGTCCCCGGCGTCGACCTGGTTCTCGACCTGATCGGGTTCGACGACGCGCTGGCCGGCGCCGGACTGGTGATCACGGGGGAGGGCAGCATGGACACCCAGTCCCTCGGTGGCAAGGCTCCGATCGGCGTTGCGCGGGCGGCTGCCCGGCACGGGGTGCCGGTGGTCGCCGTGGCTGGTCAGGTGCGGCTCAGCGCCGAGGAGGTGACCGGGGCCGGGTTCGCGGCGGTGTACGCGCTAACCGACACCGAGCCGGACCGGGCCGCCAGCATGGCCCGCGCCGAAGAATTGCTGCGGCAGGTGGGTGCTCAGATCGTGGCGAGCGGTCTGGCCGGTTAGTCAGCCGGCGCCCGGGTCAGCGTAGCCTTC
>WNEY01000367.1_pt1 | contig 27740 bp, 20 predicted proteins | sample 5400531 | NCBI WGS metagenome assembly WNEY01 (sample SAMN13153338, study PRJNA577476) | soil metagenome | isolation source: 200 cm saprolite under Douglas fir tree site 1 | place: USA:California | collected 2015-04-18
ACCCGGTTGTTGCCGCTGTCCGCGACGTAGACGGTGCCGTCCGGCCCGAACGCAATCCCGGCCGGGTCGCTGAGCCGACGGTGCTTACGTCCGGCCGAACCGAACGCCCTCAGCTTGGCCCCGCGGGGCGAGAACTCCACGATCCGGTTATGGCCGGCGTCGCTCACCCAGATGTCGCCGCCAGGGCCGACCGCGATCCCGTCCGGCTTCGCCAGCGGGCTTGGTCCGTGCTGGCCGAACCTGGCCAGCACCTTGCGAGCTGCGGAAAACTCCTCGATTGCGCCGCTCCCCCGGTCAGCTACCCACACCCGGTTGCGCTTGCCCGGCGCCACGGCGAACGGCTGCGCCAGCGCGGCTCGCCCGGCCCCGCCGAACGCGCGCTGGTAGCTGACCGGGCTGGCAGCCGGCCGGACGGCGGCTGAGGCGCCGGTAGCGCCTAGCCCGGCGGCCAAAGCGAAAAGCTAGCCCGGCGGCCAAAGCGAAAAGAGCCGGTATGACGCTAGCTGTCCTCGAAAAGTGGCGCATGCTCGTATTGTGGCTCGATAGTGGGCCCGCTGACGAGATCGGGTCCGACTGCTGCGTGGGCCAACGGCTCGCCCGCCGCAGGCTCGGCGTCGCCGGCGGCCTTCAGGTCACGGGCGTCGTACCGCCACAACGCCGGCAGCGCCAGCGAGACGATCGCCGCGCCGAGCAGGCTGAGCAAGCCGCCAGAGACCACGGCGAACCTGACCGACCCGGTCAGCGTGGCGAGCGCGCCGGCCTCCAGGTTCCCCACCGGCTCGCCGGTCGAGTAGCTGATCATCTCCAGGCCGGCCATCCGGCCGCGTACCCGCGCCGGGATCGACTGGTTCCACATGGTCATCCGGAACAGCCCGCTGACGCAGTCGGCCCCGCCCGCCGCGGCGAGCGCGAGCACCGCGAGCGGCAGACCGGGCGCGAACCCGAACGCCGTGATCGCGATCCCCCAGCCGCAGACCGAGAACGCGATCGCCCGGCCGTGATGATGGACGTGCCTGGTCCAGCTGCTGGTCAGGCTCACCGCCAGCGACCCGAACCCGGGCGCCGCGTACAGCAGGCCGAGCACCGCAGGCCCGCCGAGCCCGGCCGCGATCTGCGGGAACACCGCGTACGGCGCGCCGAACAACATAGCGCCAATGTCGATCAGGTAAGTGCCGAGAAGATCAGACCTGCTTCTGGCATAACGCAACCCTTCGAGCAATCCGGACACGCTAGGCCGGTCCGCGTCCGGGCCTGGTGAACTCGGCGCCATCAGGGCGAACGGGATCAGCCCGGCGGCGGCGGTCCCAGCGGCAGCGAAGTAGGCCAGGGGCACGCCGCCGACCAGAAGTGCTCCGCCGATCAGGGGGCCGAGTGTGTTCGAGAACGTGCCGAGCAACGTCGACAAAGCAGACGAGGCATGCAGGTCCTCATGAGCCACCAGCCTGGGCACGATCACCTCAACCGAGGGCCGCTGCAGGCTGAACGAGCCGGTCAGCAGCGCGGCGAACACGAACAGCAGCCAGAGTTGCCGGCTGGCCAGAGCGTTGACGGCTAGCCCGAGGATGCAGATCGCCGAGCAGGTCTGACTGATCAAGATCAGCTTGCGCCGCTCGAGCGAGTCGGCCAGCGCGCCGCCGAGCAGCCCGGCCAGCAGGACTGGTATCAGCTCGACGCAGCTCAGCAGGCCTACGACCAGGGAGGAATGGCTGATCGAGTAGGCCTGATACGGCAGCGCGACGAAGCAGATCATCGATCCGGTAGTGTTCGCCGACTGACCGAAGTAGAGCAGCCGGTAGTCCCGCGAATGCCTGATCGGCGCCAAGTCAGGCGCGAGTTGGCGGGCTAGCCGTATCACCCGGGAGGACGACCCCCCGGAGCCCCCCGACGAGGCAAACCCGCCTGAACTACCCCCCGTATCGGCCACGGACAATCATGCTGCCCGAGGTTATGCGGGGATGTCGATCCTATTTCCGGTCGCTGGCGACGGCTTCGTCCGACTTGGCCGTTGCCTCGGCTGCCTCATCGGGTTCCGGCTCGCTGGAGTCGGCCTGCGCTGAGGACTCGGCGGATTCCTGCTCGGTTGGGTCCGCTTCGACGGCTGAGTCGTCGGCGCCGTCCTTCTCCCCGTCGGGTTCGACGGCGGCGGTGACCGGGGCCGGAGTCCGCCGCTGGGAGATCACGAACCAGGCCAGGCCCGCAAGGGTCAGCACGGTGGCGACGTAGAAGTTCAGGCGTAGGCCAAGGAAGTGCTCGGAGTTGTCGATCCGCAGCGACTCCTCGAAGATGCGGAACGCTGAGTAACCGGCTACGTAGAGCGCGAACAGGCCCGGCGGCCTGATCGACCGGCGGGCGCCAAGCCAGATCAGGAAGGCGGCCAGCAGCAGGTCCCAGATCAGCTCGTACAGGAACGTCGGCTGGAACGTGGCGAACTGGCCGTAGTGCAGCGGCCGGAAGTGCTTCGGAATCTCCAGCGCCCACGGCAGCGTGGTCGGGCCGCCGAACAGCTCCTTGTTGAAGTAGTTGCCGATCCGGCCGACGGCCTGGGCGACCAGCAGCGCCGGGGCTACGGCGTCGGCGAACAGCGCGACGCTCTGGCCCGCCCGGCGTACCCGCCAGGCCCCGACCAGGACTCCGACGGCGATGCCGCCCCAGATGCCGAGTCCGCCCGACCAGACGGCGAACACGCCGTACCAGACGTGCGGGATCTGGCTCGGCGTGGTGATGTCGAAGTAGATCCGGCCGCCGATGATGCCTGCCGGAACCGCCCACAGGGCCATGTCGCCGACCACGGCGGAGTTGCCGCCGGCGTTGCGAACCCGCCGCTGGGTGATCAGCACGGCGAGCGTGATGCCGATGACATACATCAGCCCGTAGATATGGATGAACACCGGGCCGAGATGGAACCCGTTGGTCGACGGGCTCGGTATGAAGCTCAGCGGATGCGGGGCCATGCAACGAAGACTAGACCCGCCAGCCGGATGCCGATGCCGACGGGAACTACTATCGGGGCGCGACCAGGAGAAGCGAGCAGCTCAGCGCGGCGCTGCACGAGTACGTCGTGGCGCACAGCAGCCAGCCCGACGAGATCCTCCGTGATCTGGCGCCCGAGACCCTTGAGCGGTTCGGCGGTACGGCGGGCATGCAGATCGGCCCGGAGCAGGGCACGTTCATGACCATGCTTGCCCGGGTCGTTGACCTGGCCGACCAGGGCGACAGCGTCCAGGGCATCAGGCAGTTTAACGGTCACGGGCGGGCGGACCAGCGAGTCGACCTGGTGCTGCTGTCAATCGGTGACGGGCTGACAATGGCTCGCAAACTCTAATGTCAGACCTTTCCTAATAGTCAGCAGTAGCTAGTCAAAACCTAATCACTCGTCGCAAAACACGCCTGGCCTAGTACAACTCCGGCCGCCGGTCCGCGTGACTGTCGTTGCGCGGGCCGGTGGCCTTGCTTCTGGCCAGGGACAGGTCGCAGTCGGCGACGAGGATCTCGCTGGCGGCCCCGCCGGCCTCGCTGGTCATGCTGGCCGGGCCAGCCAGCGGGTAGCCGTCGTGCCCGGTGATGATGCTTCCCCCGACCCACTTCACGCCGCGCTCGGTGCCGCACCGGCAGGCGGCAGCGATGAACATCCGGTTGGCGAACGCGGCCGCCTGGACATTGACCGTCAGGATGGACCGCTCCCCCGCCGGCGACGGCTCGGACGGCCAGTTGGTTGGCACCGCGAGCAGTTCGGCGCCGGCCAGCGCCGGGAGCCTGACCCACTCGGGAAACTCCACGTCGTAGCAGATCATCATCGAGATCCGGCCGAACTCGGTGTCGACCACCGGCGGCGGCTGATCGCCCGGGACAAAGCAGTCCGCCTCGGCGTCCCACAGATGCGCCTTGCGGTAGACCGTGCGCACGCCCGAGCGGTCGGCCAGCAGCGCGCTGTTGTACAGCAGGCCGTCGTCGCCCAGTTCGGCGAATCCGCCGATGACCACGATGTCGTGGGCCGCGGCCAGCTCGGCCCACTGCCTGGCGGTCGGCCCGTCGGCCAGCTCGCTCAGCGAGCGGGCCTCGTCCGCGCCGCTGAACACGTAACCAGAGGGCGTCAGCTCGGGCAGCACTACTATCCTCGCGCCACGGCTGACGGCTTCATCGATCGCGGCCGTCGCGGCCGCGCGGTTCGCTTCCGGCTCGGCGATCTGAATGGATAGCTGGCAGGCGGCAACTCTAACCGGGGCATTTGTCACATCAGGCACGGTGTCACCTTAACGCGCTGGGTGCCGGAGCGTCCCTGCTGAGATCACGTGCTCGTGTCGAACCAGCACTATGCCGCCCCGGTGACTGCGGCTCGATACTATGTCGCGCTATGGCAGTGTTGTTCAGGAGGATCATCCCGATTCTTTTCGTCAGCGATCTGCGAGCGGAGCGGGATTTCTACCTCCAACTCGGGTTCAGGGTCACTTACGAAGGCCCTGAGTACCCGTATTTCCTGGCCCTGGGTCACGGGCCGGTGGAATTCGGTATTGAGTGGCATGAGGGTTTTTCGCCGGCCGGCCCCGACCGGGTGCTGACCTGGCAGTTCGGGGTGAGCGACCTCGATGAGGCGAAGAAGCTGTTTGAAGCCGGCGGGGTGCCCTACCGTGAGGAGCTGATGACCCCGAGCCGGGACTGGCAGTACAGGGTGCTGCATGCCAGGACTCCGAACGGATATCACCTGCTACTCGAGGAGGGCAGCGCCTAGCGCGCGCGGCTTCCTGGGCGGCGGCTTCCTGGATGGCGGCGGCGGGGCGGGCAGCAGAATCCAATCACCAGGGAGCCGGGGTCATGGGCAGTCCGACCGAGCCTGTCTATCTGCGGGTACTTGACGACCTGCGCTCGAAGATCTCCTCTGGCTCACTCGAACCCGGTGCCCGGGTGCCGTCACGCAACGCGATCATCACGAACTACGGGGTCGGCGAGACCGCCGCTAAGCACGCGCTGGCCGTCCTGCTCGCCGAGGGCCTGATCGAGGCCAGACCCGGCTCCGGCTGCTACGTACGCAAAGCACCGGCCGTCGGCATCCTCGAACACGACCGGCCTCAGTTTCCTGGATCACCGTTCGGCGTAGCCCAGGTACCGCCAGTAGCCAGGCGGCTCGGCTGGGAGCACCAGACCGAGCAGGTCCCGGCCCCCGCGCAGGTCGCCAGGAAACTGCAGCTGACCGCCGGGGCGCTGGCGACGACGACCAGGTATCTGCTGCGCTCGGACGGCGAGCCGGTGCAGCTCGCCATTAGCTACGAGCCCGCCCAGCTCACCGCCGGAACGGTGGTGGCGCTGCCTGAGCAGGGTCCGCTAGCGGGCCGGGGCGTCATCGAGCGGATGCTATTCATCGGAGTGGTCGTCGACGAGGTGACCGAGGAGATCTCGGTCCGGCCGTCGTCGAGAGCCGAGGCGACCGCGCTGGCCTTGCCGCCGGGCGGTACGGTCCTGGCGATCGACCGGAGCCACCATCAAGCCGGTCAGGCGGTGGAATGCACCGAGATCGTGGTGCCAGCCGACCGGTTCCGGCTCAGATATCGTTTCTGCGGGGGTTCAAGGGGGTCGTCCCCCTTCGACCAGCACTGCGGGGGTGACAAGTGAGCAGCGTCGTGATCAGGCCGGCTGAGTCGGCCGATGTCGAGCGGATCTACGAGCTGATCATCGAGCTGGCCACCTACGAGCGCTCGGCCGACAAAGTCGAGTCGACGGTGCAGGATCTGCGGGCCGCGCTGTGCGCACCCGAGCCTGGCCTGTTCGGTCACGTCGCGGAGGCCGGCGGGCAGATCGTCGGGTTCGCGCTCTGGTTCGTCAACTACTCCACCTGGTCCGGCAAGCACGGCATCTACCTTGAGGACCTGTACGTTACGCCCGCCATGCGCGGCCGAGGCACCGGCAAGGCGCTACTTGCCACGCTCGCCTCGATCTGCGTGCAGCGCGGTTACCGCCGGCTGGAATGGTGGGTGCTCGACTGGAACACGCCGGCGATCGGCTTCTATGAGTCGCTCGGCGCCATCGCGATGTCGGAATGGACCGTGCACAGGCTGACCGGCGCTCCCCTGGCTGACCTGGCCAAGCTAGCCGTGGCCGGGGGTTGATAGGGGGTCCCACCCGCTACGCCCCCCGCCCACCACCCGGGCTAGCACCGTGGCTAGCTAGATCATCACCGCCGCATCGTGCCACGATGAGGCATGCGGATCACCGAGGTAGCTTCGACCGAATTGTTCTGCGGGACCCGGGATCGACCGCTGCAGATCATCCGGGTCACGCTCGTCAACGACGGTCCCGGCATGATCCGCGACCCGGCCGCGATCGTCGCGGTGACGGTACACGGCAGCGGCGTGACGACGCCTAGGCCGGCCGAGGTCGGCGGTCTGGTGCACGGCGAGCAGCGGATCGCCGAAGTCGGTGTCGACGTGACCGCGTCGGCGGTGCCCGGCGGCCACAGGCACGTGACCGTGGTCGCGCAGAGCGCATCGGGTCGCTGGGAGGCGCAAGGCCAGATCACGGTCGCCGAGCCCGGCTGGACCATGTGGATGGTCAGTCACTTCCACTACGACCCCGTGTGGTGGAACACGCAGGGCCGGTTTACCCAGACCTGGCCGCTTATCCCGGCCGACGACGGCTCGATGCCAGAGGTCCGCACCGTATTCGAGCTGGTCAGGCTGCACCTGGCCGAGGCCAGGTCCGATCCTGACTACAAGTTCGTGCTCGCCGAGATCGACTACCTCAAGCCCTACTTCGACGTGTATCCGCAGGACCGGGCCGAGCTGAAGGCGCTGATCGCCGCTGGGCGGGTCGAGATCGTGGGCGGCAGTTACAACGAGCCGAATACCAACCTGACCTGCGCCGAATCGACGATCAGGAACGCCATCTACGGCCTGAACTACCAGCGGGACGTGCTTGGTGCGAACCCGTCGGCCACCTGGATGCTCGACGCGTTCGGCTTCGACCCGTCCTATCCGGGCCTGATGGCCGGGGCCGGGATGACCGAGTCGTCGTGGGCGCGCGGGCCATTCCACCAGTGGGGCCCGAGCCGGGCCGCGGGCGGCAACACCGCGATGCAGTTCCCGTCGGAATTCGAGTGGCTGTCCCCCGACGGGACCGGGCTGCTCACCAGCTACATGCCGAACCACTACTCGGCCGGCTGGATCACTCAGCACGCCGCCGACCTCGCCACCGCCGAGGAAGACGCCTATACCCAGTTCCGTCAGCTCGCCCCGGTCGCGGCGACACCGAACGTGATGCTGCCGGTCGGCGGCGATCACGTGGTCCCGTCCCGGTGGGCGACGGCGATCCACCGGGACTGGAACTCGCGCTACGTCTGGCCTAGGTTCGTCACCGCGGTGCCGAGCGAGTACTTCGCCGCGGTGCGCGAGCAGGCCGCCGCTACCGGCGCCTGGATCATGCCGCAGACCAGGGACATGAACCCGGTCTACCCCGGCAAGGACGTCACCTACATCGACACCAAGCAGGCGCAGCGGGACGCCGAGATCGCGCTGCTCGACGCCGAGCGGCTGGCCACCGCGGCCTGGCTGGCCGGGGCGGAGTACCCGGCGGCGAGCCTGGACAAGGCCTGGCGGCAGCTGGTGTTCGGAGCCCATCACGACGCGATTACCGGGACCGAGGGCGACCAGGTCTACCTCGACCTGCTGGCCGGCTGGCGCGAGGCGTTCGAACGCGGCGATCAGGCCCGCACGCAGGCGGTCCAGCATCTGGCCGGGCTCGCGGATACCGCCAGCGCGGTCGCGTGGCTGACCGGATCGGCGCAGGCCGCGGTGTCTGAGGTAGCGGTCGCCGAGCCGGTGCTGGCCCAGGTCGCCGCCGCCAGGCAAGCCTTCGCCAATGGCGGGGCGGCGAGCGCGCGGCCAGCGGAGCCAGCCATCGCGCGCGCTGCCGGAGCGGGCCAGAACGGCTCCGCGCCCGACCGGGCGAGCGCGGTCGTCGTGTTCAACACGCTGGCCTGGCCGCGATCGGGGCGGGCCAAGATCACGCTGAACTACCCTGCGGGTGCCGTGGCCGGCGTGCGGCTGACCGACGACGGCGGCACGACGGTCGGCAGCCTGCCTGAGGGAGTGCGCAGGCACGCCGATGGCTCGCTCGCCGAGGTCACGCTTAGTTTTCCGGCCAGCGACGTGCCGGCGGTCGGTTACCGCACTTACCTCGCGGTCCCGGCGAGCGACCTCGGCTCAGGCTGGCAGCCGGTCGAAGGCAGCGAGATATCGACCGAGAGGTTCTCGGTCCGCGCCGATCCGGCTTGCGGCGGGACCCTGACCTCAATCAAGGATCTGCGCACGGGCACCGAGCTGCTGGCCGGTCCGGCCAACGAGCTGCTGCTGCAGGAGGAGTATCCGTCCCATCCGCGCTGGGGCGAAGGCCCGTGGATGCTGTGCCAGAGCGGTCCCTGGCGCAGCTCGGCCAGCCTCGCCGCTTCGGTCCAGGCGCAGCGGTGCCCCATCGGCAGCCGGCTCGTGGTCCGCTACGACCTCGGTGATCAGGCCATCACCCAGGAGATAACGCTGTGGGACGGCTCAGAGCTGATCGAGTTCCGCACCCATGTGGACGGTTCGATCGGGCAGGACCGGCTGCTGCGAGCCAGGTTCGCGCTGGCGGTGCCCGGCGGCCTGCCCATCTACCAGACCGGCCTTTCCGTCATCGGCCGCCCGTTCGGCCAGACCGACGTCGACGTGGCCGAGAACACGTACACGATGGACAACCCCGCCCACGAGTGGTTCGGGATCGGTTCGACGATCCGGGTGACGCTGACCGCGGGCGACGGCGAGCGCAGGAAGCGCGCGATCGGGGTGGCCGAGGTCATCGCCCCGGCCGGCCCGGCCAGCGACTCGTTCGCCCCGAGGGACACCCTGCTGGGCCGCGGGGTCCGAAAGGCTGTGCGTGACCTGCTGGTCGCCCTGGCCGGGCAGGGCGTCACCGCGACCTGCTCGGCCCCGCAAGGCCCGAGGTACGGCTACGTCGAGCTGGACTCCAACCTGCCCGACGTGCGGATCGCGATCGGCGGCCGGGCCGAGAACGCCTTCACCGCCGACGTGCTCGCATCGGCCGATCCGGCGATCGCGTCGGAGTTCGACAGCCAGCTGGCGACAACCGGCTCGGCCAGAGTCTGGGTGCCTGGCAGCAACTCACCTGAGCAGGCATTCGGCGCGGGCGCCGACGTCCGGGGGCTGACCGATCTGCCGGTGCTGATCGTGGCCGGATACGACCTCGACGCCGTGATCTCGGCGCTGATCGAGGACCTGTCTGACGCCGAAATCGAAGTGCGCTGGCCAGCCGCGAGCTTCGGCACCCGCGACGATCCGGCCCTAGCCCAGCACAGCGTCGCGCTGTTTAACCACGGCCTGCCGGGCAGCATCGTGACGCCAGACGGCCAGGCGAGCATTTCCCTGATGCGGGCATGCAGCGCCTGGCCGGCAGGTGTATGGATGGACGGCGACAAGCGCACCGTCCCCGACGGCAGCAGCTTCGCGTTCCAGCACTGGAGTCACACCTTCGAGTACGCGCTCGCGGCCGGCGAGGGTGACTGGCGGGCCGCGCGGTTCCCGGTGACCGGCCAGGAGTACTGCCACGACCTGATTGCCTGCCAGGCCGGCCTCCACGACGGGCCGTTGCCCGCCAGCCTCAGCCTGGTCAGCGTGACACCGGCCGGAACCGACCTGATGACCATGAAGCCGCGCGGCAACCCGCTCGCTCCGGCCGGCCAGCCCAACCTCGGCGACGGCATCACGATGCGGCTGCGCAGCCTGGTCGAGACTGGTCAGACCGCGACCGTGCAGCTGTTCACCGGCATCGAGGCCGCCAGCGTCACCAGCCTGCTCGAGCTGGGCGACGGCGCGGCCGCCGACTACGGCGACGGGACGGTAAGCGTAGCCGTGCCTGAGCGGGCAACGGTGACGCTGGCCGTCGATGCCGCAACCCCGGCCTGGACCGCTGACCGGCGCACCGGCCAAGGGCGTCGGCAGGCGCAGGCCGGCCAGCAGGCCCAGGCCATCCAGCAGGCACCGCCTACCCAGCAGGCGCACGCGGCGCTGCCCGCGCCCGAGCCGGCCCAGCCGGTCTTCACCCGGTACTGGCTGCACGGCAAAGGCCCGGCGCCGGCGGGCAACCTGCCGGTCGCCGTGCACCTGTCCCCTGGCCTGTCCGCGCCGCAGCCAGGCGAGAGCACGGTGATCAGGCTCACGGTCGCCTGCGGACCCGCGCCGGTCTCCGGCACGGTGACCCTCGGAGTTCCGGCCGGGCTGCGCCTGGTCTCGGTCCGGCCGGCCGGCCCGGTGAGCGGAGGGAAGGAAAGCCGGGGGCTGGTCACCGCCGCCGGGTCCGCGCTGTCCGGGCCGCTGCACTACCACCTGGCCGCCCACGGCTTCGCGGCCTGGGACCTGGTCGTCCAGGTGCCGGCCGGCGCGCCGGCCGCCCGCCACTTCGTTACCGCCATGATCATCGATGACGCGGGCCAGTTGCTCGAGGACGCGGTCATGGTGGCGGTCGGCGAGCCTGCGTCAAGCCAGGACCTGACCTTCGACGAGCTCACCCCGCTACTCGAGGCGGTCAGCGAGGCCGAGGCGGCCGAAGCCGAACTGACCAGCCTGACTTCGCACCTGGAACTGCCGCCGGGCGGCCACGGCGAGATCTCGGTCAGGCTCACCAACCAGACCGCGTCCGAGCTGCGCGGAGAGGCGCAGCTGATCTCCTCGCACGGTAGCTGGCTGGCGACCGGCCCGTGGACCACCGGCTTCACCGCGGCGGCCGGCGACGCGGCCGTCATGACGTTCACGGTCGACATCCCTGGCGACACAAGGCCTGGCCAGCGCTGGTGGGCGCTGGTGAAGGTGATGTACTTCGGCCGGCTCCGGTACAGCGATGCTGTCTGGATCAGCGTTGTTTCCTGATTTCCAGGTGAGATAATGGCATAATGGCTCTAAATCGGTATCGCCCCGCACCACGACGGCTATGACATTGAACTTCCTGACAGCCGCTGGGCGCCCCGAGGCAGGAAACATCCCTGCCGAGCCGAATGTCTTTGTCGGCCGGGAGCGTGACCTCGCTGACCTGACCTCCATGCTCAGGCATGTCCGAATGCTCACCTTGTTCGGCCCGGGCGGCATCGGGAAGACCAGGCTCGCGCTCAAGCTGGCGGCCCGGCTGATGCCCGACTATCCCGGCGGTGCCTGGATGGTGGACCTAGCCGATGCCGACGGGCCGGAGCGGGTCGTCTCGCTGGTCGCCGGCGTGCTCGGCGTCAGGCCCGAGCCAGACCGCCCGCTCGCGGACACTCTCGCCGAAGCCCTGCGCGGCCAGTGCCTGCTGCTGGTACTCGATACCTGCGAGCACCTCGTGCAAGCCTCGGCCGAACTGGTGCAGCGCCTGATCAGCAGCTGCCCTGGCCTGCGGATAATCGCGACCAGCCGGGAAGCGCTCAGAGTGCGCGGAGAGGTCATCTGGCGCGTCCCGCCGCTCGGGCTGCCGGCCGCCGATGCCGGGACCAGTTTGGCGGCAGCTGCCATGGGTGACTACGAGGCGGTCAGGCTGTTCGTGACCAGGGCCACGGCCGTACGGCCGGGTTTCAGCCTGCACGCGTCCAACGCGACCGTGGTGGCCGAGATCTGCCGCACGCTCGACGGAGTGCCGCTGGCTATCGAACTGGCCGCCGCGCGGGTACGTACCCTGTCGGCCGAGCAGATCAGGGACCGGCTGGCCAGCCGATTCGAACTACTCGCGTTCGGCGACCGCACCGCCCCGCTGCGCCAGCAGACGCTAAGGGCCACGGTCGAGTGGAGCGTGGACCTGCTGACCGAGGGTGAGCGCAAGCTGCTCAGCCGGCTGTCGGTGTTTCACGGGTGGAGCCTGGAGATGGCCGAGCAGGTCTGCGCCGACGGCCGGATCCCGGCGTCCGCAGTGCTCGACCTGCTTTCCGCGCTGATCGACAAGTCGCTGGTCATTGTCGACGCCGAGGTTGGCGGGGACGGCCGGTACCGGCTGCTCGGCACGGTCAGGGAACTGTCCGCCGAACGTGCGGACGCCGACGGCGAAGTGCCCGCCCTGCGCACGGCCCACCGGGACTGCATGCTCGCGCTGGTTACCGACATCTCCGGGCGGGCGTTCTTGAGCGGCGAGCCGTCCTGGCCCGAGCGGGTCGCGATGTACCTGCGGGTGCTGGCCGACCGGGCCAACTACGAGATCGCGATCGTGTACTGCATCGCCCACGGCGACGCCGAGGCCGGCCTGCGGCTGTGCAACGCGCTGAGCTCCAGCTGGCTGGCCAACGGTGACGTAGCCGACGGCGCGGCCTGGATCGACGAGCTGCTTGCCGGGACGCCGGCGGTGCCAGCCCCGGCTGGCCTGCGGGCCAAGGCACTTGCGGTGCGCTCAGAGCTGGCCTTCGAGCAGCAGGACTACGCGGGTGCAGCTCGTTACGCCACCGCCGGACTCGAGCTCAGCCGCGCCAGCGGAGACGGAAACCCAGCCAGTGCGCTGCGGATGCAGTCCCTCACCTTGCTGATGGCGGGCCAGCTGACCGAGGCGGCGACCCGCGCCGATGCGGCGCTGGCAGCGGCCGCGCAGATGCGCGACCCCTGGGAAGAGGGCATCGCGCTCGCGGCCAGGGCTGCTGCTGTGGCCGGCCAGGGCCTGCTCGACGAGGCTCAGGCCAGCTACGAACAGGCGCTCGACGTCCTCCACGGAAACAATCGCTGGGGGGTAGCCAACGTGCTGTCCGGACTTGGGCAGCTGGCCAGGGCGCGGGGCGACGCGGCCGGTGCGGTCAGGTACTTCAGCGACGCGCTCGCCATCTACCGGCAGATCGATGCCAGGCCGGAGATGGCCAGGTGCCTGGGCGGTATCGGGCTCGTGGCCTTGTCCGCGGCGGATCTGTCGACCGCGCGGATCAGCCTGAGCGAGAGCCTGCAGCTGAATCTCGCTACCGGTCAGCGGCTCGGCATCGCCCGAGCGCTCAGCGCCCTTGCCGTTGTCGCCACCGGTGTCGGCGATCATGAGCGTGGCGTCCAGGTGGCCGCGGCGGCTCAGGCGCTGTTCGAGACCATCGGAGTCCAGCCGTCCTCGGTCGGCCGGCTGCGATCGGTTTTTGACCAGGGCAGTGAGCACCTGGGCCAGGTGGTTGCCGACGCGGCCGCCGCAACTGGCCGGGCGATGAGCCCGCGCCAGGCGGCTGTGCTCGCGACGGCGCCCGGGCCAGACGTCTCGGTCAACGAACCAGCCGCGAGCGAACCGGTCGCGAGCGAGCCGATCGCGAGCAAGCGGGCAGCGAGCAAGCGGGCAGCGAGCGAACCGGGCCCGTCGGCCGAGACCGGGAACGGGTACGGGTACGGTCAGCCGGAGGCGATTGGCGACGCGCAGGTGCCGGCCTGGCCGGGGCCACTGACCGATCGCGAGCGAGAAGTCGCCAGGCTCATCGCCCAGGGCCTGTCCAACCGCGCGATCGGGCACAAGCTGTTCATCACCCAGGCCACGGCCGCCAGGCACGTCGCCAATATCTTCGCCAAGCTCGGCTTCAAGACGCGCGCGCAGGTCACCGCGTGGGTGATCAAGGCCGGCGCCGACCACCCCGAATTAGCTTCACCGCAGGCCAGGCGCCTGAGTTGATGCAATAATGGACTGAATTGATACCACATCCTGATGGCCGATGACGCCGAACCTTGCAGCGGGCAACCTCCCGGCTGAGTCAAATGCATTCATTGGCCGGGCCCGCGACCTTGCGGATCTTGCTGGCATTCTCCACCGAGTCAGGGCGATAAGCCTCTGCGGCCCTGGTGGCATCGGGAAAACCAGGCTGGCGCTCAGGCTCGCCTACGAGGTCGCCGCCCGCTACCCCGACGGCGTGTGGCTGGCCGACCAGGCGGAGGTGGACCGGCCCTCGCAGGTCCTCCCGCTGATCACGACCACGCTTGGGATCAGGGCCGAGCACGACCGGCCGCTGGCCGACACGCTCGCCGAGGCGCTGCGGCCCCGCAAGATGCTGCTCATCCTCGATACCTGCGACCACCTCGTCCAGGAGTCGGCTGAGCTAGTGCAGTGGCTGCTCGGCTGCTGTCCGGGGCTGCGGGTGGTCGCGACCAGCCGCGAGGCGCTGCGAGTACGCGGCGAGGTGCTCTGGCGAGTGCCACCGCTCGGGCTGCCGGTCCCGGCCGCCGACGGCACCGCGGATCCGGGTGACCGGCAGCTCGCGACCTACGACGCGGTTCAGCTGTTCGCCGAGCGGGCGATGGCCGCACGGCCCGGGTTCGAGCTGAACTCCGGCAATCTCACCGCGGTGGTCGATATCTGCCGTCAGCTGGACGGAGTGCCGCTCGCCATCGAGCTGGCCGCCGCGCGCGTGCGCACGCTCTCGCTCGAGCAGATCAGGACCAGGCTGGCCAGCCGGCTCGAGTTCCTCGCGATCGGCGACCGGACCGCCCCGCCCAGGCAGCAGACCTTGCGCGCGACCGTCGACTGGAGCTACGAGCTTCTGACCGACCTCGAGCGTCTGCTGCTCAGCCGGCTGTCGGTGTTCCACGGGTGGAGCCTGGAGATGGCCGAGCAGGTCTGCGCCGACAGTCAGATGCACTCGGCGCGTGTGCTTGACCTGCTGATCGCGCTGATCGACAAGTCCCTGGTCAGCGTGGACTACGAGCTCGACGGCGCGGTCCGGTACCGGCTGCTGGACACCGTGCGGCAGTTCGCGACCGAGCAGGCCGTCGCCGCCGATGAGCTCGACCGGATGCGTCGGGCGCACCGCGACTGCATGGTGGCGATGGCCGAGCGGGTGATGAAGAGCGGCGTGCTGCGAGACGACTCGTCCTGGCAGGAGCGGGTCGACACCTACCACCGGGCGATGGCCGACTGGCGGAACTTCCAGCTCGCGCTGAAGTACTGCGCCGACCACGACGACGCGGAACAGGGCATGCGCCTGGCGAACGCGATGCGCATCGCCTGGCTGGTGGCAGGCGATCAGGGCGGCTCCGCCTGGCTGGATCGGTTCCTGCTCAGCTCGGCGCCGGTCCGGCCCGCCATCCGATCGCGCGCGCTGGTCGTGCGGTCAGAAATCGCCTTCGAGCAGCAGGACTACGAAGCCGCCAGGGAACACGCGCAGGCCGCCCTGGATCCGGCGCTGACCGTATCGGGCGCCAATCCGGCCGGAGCGCTGCGCATTCTGGGGCTCACCGCTCTGGTCGACGGTCGTCTTGACGAGGCGCTTGCTTATACCGCCGCCGCAGTTACCGAGGCCAAGAAGATGGCCGACGGGTGGGAAGAGGGCGTCTCGCTTGCGGTCAGGGCCGCCACGATCTTCTTCCAGGGTGATATGTCCGAAGCCGAACTCATCTACAAGCAGGCGCTGGAGGCGCTTGGCGAAAGCCGGGGCTGGGGCGTAGCCAACGTGCGCTACGGACTTGGCCGCCTGGCCAGCTTCCAGGGCGACTCGGCCGAGGCCACCAGGTACTACCTGGACGCGCTCGCGCTTTACCGGCAGATCGGCGCGCGTCCCCAGATGACGCGCTGCCTGGCCTGCATCGGCCAGATCGCGCTCGATGACGGCGACCTGGGCGTCGCCCGGGCGTACCTCATCGAGTGCGTGCGGCTCAGCCTGGAGACGGGCCAGCGCCGGGCGATCGCCCGCGGCCTGGTCGCGCTCGTCGCGCTCGCCAGCGCCAGCGGTGAACTGGCCACGGCCGTCAAGATGGCGGGCGCGGCTCAGTCTCTTTATGCGGCGATCGGCCTGGCGCAGCCGGAATCCGCGCAGCGTAAGCTTGACAAGCTGCTCGACGCCGCCCGGACCGGACCGGGCTCGTCCGCCGTCGCCGAGTGGCTGGCCGAAGGCCGCAATCTGAGCCCGCACGACGCGGCGCTGCTGTTTATCGGCAGCCAGGACGGTCCCGCCGAGCCGGCCGCGTCCGCTCAGCCAACCGCACCAGCGGAGCGTGCCACGCTGCCAGAGCCGGTCGTGCCAGCCACGCCGACCGCGCCCGCCGCGTGGGCCGCGCCCGCCGCGCCCGCCGCGTCGGCCGCGCCCGCGGAGCCCGGGCTTGGCTGGCCAGGCCCGCTCACCGAGCGAGAGCGCGAAGTCGCCATATTGGTGGCCCGCGGGCTGTCCAATCGCGCGATCGGCGCCAAGCTCTACATCTCTCAGGCGACGGCAGCCCGGCACATCGCGAACATCTTCGGCAAGCTCGACTTCAGCTCGCGCTCACAGCTGATCGCGTGGGTCTTCCGGGTCAACCCCCACGAGGACTACTGAGCCCGTCTGCTGAGCCCGTCTACATACTTCCCCGCGTCGTCTACATACTGTCCGAGTATATAGTGACCAGGCCGCAACTGTGCATATCATCGGGCGTTCCTGCATAGGCCGGGCGTTGACGGTGCATATCGACCAGCACAAAGTGCATATCACAAATCGCGAACCTACATATTGGATGCATACAACTGCCGATGTCCGATGTGTCGCCGGTCTCCTAACCTGTCATAGGAAGGCACGAGCCGGAGAGGGCACAGTGGATGAAGTTGGATGATCTCATCGCCGAGGTCTCGGCGACCAGGCGGCTGGTCTGCGCAGCAGCGGACCGGACCGGCCTGATCGCCTTCGTCGGCGGCGCCAGGCACGATGGCGGGCCTGGCGGCGAGTCATACAGCTACGCAAGCTTCGCTTCCGCTGTCCAAGCCGCTGCGGCGGGCCTGACCTGGCGAGGCCTGCGGCCGCGGGATGTCGTCGGCGTCATGGTTCCTGACGCGGTCAGCTTCGCTATCGCAATGCACGCTGTCCGGGCGGCAGGGGGGGTCCCGTCGCCGGTTGACGCTGGACTGTGCGCGGTAGAGACAGCTGGCCAGCTCGCCGAGAGCGGCGCCAGGATGGTGATCACCTCACCGCCATTGGCTGAGGTGGCGCTGGCGGCAGCCGATCGGTCCTGGGTCAGGCAAGTCTTCTCGTTCGCCGATGCCGCGGGAACGACCAGGTTCAGCGACCTGCTCGGGCTCGACATGATCCGGCCGTCCAGGGGCCGGCCGGAGGACGTCGCGCTTCTCCCCTTCTCCCGCGGCCAGGACGGAAGGCTCCGGCCGGTGCCGGTCACTCACCGCGAATACATCGACTCGCTTGACCGGGCTGATCAAATGGCCAGGATTGCCGGTCATGACCTGGTGCTTGTCATGCCGCCGGCTGGCGATGGCCTCACTTACACCACGCTGCTCGACTGTGCGCTGCTCAGCGGCGCGACGGTCGTAGCGGTCCGCAGACAAGAACTCGCGATGGCCGCGGTCTCTCACCAGGGCACGGTCGCGATCGTCCCGCGCGACGCGGTGGCCATCGTCCCAGAAAAAGTGCGGGTGCTTCCGGTCGGCTAGCCGGGCCGATCGCGCACCGCATCCAGCTTCCCGCGGCGCCAGCCGCCGCGGATCGGGTTTGCTCCGGAGGGGAGTCGCATCTGCCGGCCGTCCACGCGACGGCCGGCAGACAGCGGCAGCCAGACATCACACGTCAGGCGCGCGGCCCTCATAAGGCGTGCTGAGCACGATTGTCGTCCGGGTCGACACACTGGCCGCCGCCCGGATCTGCTGAAGCAGCTCCTCCAGCGCCGCGGGAGTAGCTACCCGGACCTTGAGTATGTAGTTCTCTTCGCCGGCCACGCTGTGGCAGGCCTCAATGGCCTTCAGATGGGCCAGCCGTTCCGGCGCGTCATCGGGTGCGGCCGGGTCGAACGGCTTGATCGAGATAAATGCCGTCAGCGAAAGCCCGGCCGCCTCGGGGTCGATGCTGGCCGAATAGCCGCGAATGACGCCGCGCTCCTCCAGCCTGCGTACCCGCTGCTGCACGGCCGAGACCGACAGCCCGGTCTGCCGCGCCAGCTCGGTGAAGCTCAGCCTGCCGTCATTGGCAAGCAGCGACAGTATCTGCCTGTTAATCGCCTCCACGGCCGCCAACCTAACCTGCGCTGTGTTGTCCCGGATGGACGACCCCCCTTAGCCCGGATCATGGCCAATCTGCAGTCAGTTTCGTTGGCGCCTAAATGCCCGGTTCTCGGCGGAGGCTTTCGGTTCACGAAGAGTTAGCCGCGGCGCATTTCAGCAAACTCTTCTGGCCGGCGCCGCGCTCATGGCTCGTGCGGCGCCCGTTGCCCGGGGCATCTGGCCCAGAGGGCAGGGTGGGGGTTAGGAGAAGGCCCGCGCTGCGTGGTCGGAGATCGCGCGATAGATCACCGGGGCCGAGGTGGGTTACTGCGCCTTGAGATCACGGTGCTGCGGCCCGGGGCGGCCCGCGCCGTTTCCAGTGATCACGGCGATCATGGATTTCTGGACCCAGGATTCTGTCGCTGGGTATACCTCGGGGAACCGGGCGGCAGCTAGCAGCCTCGGTGCCCTCCTGATGTCGTTCCGTCCTGGGAAGCTACCACCTCGGTGCCCCCCTGGTGTCGCTCTGACCGCCTCGGTGCCCTCCTGATGCTGTTCCGTCCTGGGAAGCTACCACCTCGGTGCCCCCCTGATGCTGTAGCCGTGACCCGGACGGACTGAGTCGACCCGGGCGCGGCCCGGTCATCATGATCGGATCGGACGGCGGATTTCTGGGCTCGGGTCTTGCCTTTCTGCCGGGCCGGGCGTGAGTTGCAGCAGTTACGGGCCGGCGTTGCTGTGGCTGTCCTGGGGTGAGCAGCATCGCTGGCCCGCTGGCGTTGCTGTTTCAGCGGTTGCGGGTCAGCGTTGTCGCGGGGACCGGAGGTGTTGCGGCGGTAACGGGTCAGCGCTGCTGCGACCCGGCATTGACCCCGTGCCCGCGACCGCGTCCGCCGACCCGTGCCTCTGCTTTGCTCTGTCGCTCGTCAGCCCAGGCGGCGCCGCGCCTAGGCGCGGGCATCGAACATACTTAGTTCATGGAACAAGGTCGCAATGCGGTCGATGCGGTACTCACGGGCCTGGGCGAAGCTGGCTACCTGGCTGACACCGCCATTGCCACCGTTGTCTACCTGGGGGCCGAGCTTGGCAAGCCAATTCTGGTGGAAGGCCCGGCCGGCACCGGCAAGACGCAGCTGGCCAAGAGCGTCGCGCTCGCGGCCGGCAAGCGGCTGATCCGGCTGCAGTGCTACGAAGGCCTGGACGAGTCCAAGGCGATCTACGAATGGGACTACCGCCGCCAGCTACTGCAACTACAGCTGCACCAGGGCGGCGAGGCCCAGAGCCTGGACGCGGCCGGCATCTTCGGCGAGGAATTCCTGCTCAGCCGCCCGCTGCTGGCCGCGATCCGATCCGAGGACCCGGTGGTGCTGCTGCTCGACGAGGTCGACCGGCTGGACATCGAGAGCGAGGCGCTGCTACTCGAGGTGCTGTCGGAATACCAGATCTCGATCCCCGAACTCGGCACCGTAACCGCCAGGCACATCCCGCAGGTGTTCCTGACCTCCAACAATAGCCGCGACCTGTCCGAGGCGCTCAAGCGGCGCTGCCTGTTCCTGCACATCGGCTACCCGAGCACCGAGCGCGAGGCCGACATCGTCCGCCTGCACGTGCCCGAACTGGTCGCTCGCCTGGCCACGCAGATCGCCGAGCTGGTCGCGCTGCTGCGCCAGGCCGACCTGAAGAAACCGCCATCGATCGCCGAGTCGCTGGACTGGGCCAGGACGCTGCTGACGCTCGGCGCGAGCGACCTGACCGATGACCTGATCAAGAACACCCTGTCGGTGCTGCTGAAGTACGAGCGCGATATCGACACCGCGCTGGCGACCCTGCGGATCTAGTCATGCAGGTCATGCTGGCCGGGCTGGTCGACGAGATGCGCAGCGTCGGCATCGACGTCTCGATCGGCGAGCATCTCGACGCCGCCAAGGCGCTGTCGGCGATCTCGCTGCGCGATAAGGAAGTCGTCCGGGCCGCCCTGCTCTGCGCGCTGGTCAAGCGGGCCGAGCACGTCGCCACCTTCAACCTGCTGTTCGACCTCTACACGGCCGGGACTACCCGCCCAGGCGCCGACCTGATCGCGACGATGAGCGACGTCGAGCTGGCCGCGCTGCTGCGCTCGGTGATCGGCTCCGGCGATGTCCAGTTGCGCAGGTTGCTCGCCGATGAGTACGTGCGCCGGTTCGGCGGGCTTGAGCCAGGCAGCCCCGTGGTCGGCGTGTTCGCCACGATCGCCGTCAATGAGGCCGCCGACCTGCAAGGCCTGCGCGCAGAACTGCTGGCCGCCCAGACCGGCCTGCCCGGGCTGGAGGATCCGGACGGCCAGGGTGGCGAAGGCCAGGGTGGTGGCGGCGGCTCGGGTTCCGGTGGCGGCCCCGGCGGCCAGGGTGCCGGCGGGGTCCGCGCGCAGCTCGCCGAGGCGGCCGCCGACCAGCAAATCGCCGCTTACCGCCGGGACCTCGCCGCGGCCATCCGCCGCGCCCTGGTCGCCGACCGGGGCGCCCAGGCAGTTCGCCGGACCATGCGCGTCGGCCTGGCTGAAGACCTCGACATCGCCACTGCCTCAGCCACCGAGCTGGCCGCGATGACGCAGGCGATCAGTCCCCTCACCCAGCGGCTCAGCCATGTGCTGGCCCAGTTGGCGCTGCACCGCAAGCGCAAGCTGTCCATCGCCAGGACGCTGCACAAGTCGATGGGCACCGGCGGGGTGCCGATCCGGCTGGTCACTGAGCCCGCCCGGCCGCCGAAGCCGGAGATCGTGGTGCTCGCCGACATGTCGGGCTCCGTGGCGGCGTTCTCCCGGTTCACCCTCGACCTGCTGATCGCGCTCGACAGCCGGCTGTCCCGGCTTCGGGTGTTCTCCTTCGTTGACGGCCTGGCCGAGATCACGACGCTGGTGCGCGAGGCCCGAGCCAGCGGCCGTCGCCTTGACCCGCGCGAGGCGAGCGCCGACGCGATCAGGCTGAGCGGCAGCTCCGACTACGGGTTCGTGATGCGCGAGTTCGCCAGCCAGTACGCTCACCAGCTGACCAGGCGCTCGGTCGTGCTCGTGGTAGGCGACGCGCGGACCAACTACCTGGACCCGGCGCAAGCCGCTTTCGCCGAGATCAGCGAGCGGGCGGGCAAGGTCTACTGGCTGAATCCCGAGCAGCATCGGTACTGGAACACCGGCGACTCGGTCATCGGCCGGTACGCGCCCTGGTGCGCCCAGGTCAGCGAGTGCCGCACGCTCCGCCAGATCGCCGACTTCGTTCAGTCACTAGCAGCCGGAGCCGCCGATCACCGCCGTCCGGTCGCTCAGGAACCCCCTCGCGGCGCGGCCAGCGACCGCCCGATGACCACCCGCTGAATCTGGTTGGTGCCCTCGACGATCTGCAGCACCTTCGCCTCCCGCATCAGCCGCTCGGCCGGGAAGTCCTCGACGTACCCGTAGCCGCCGAGCACCTGCACGGCGTCCGTCGTGACCTTCATCGCGGTGTCGCTGGCGAACAGCTTCGCCATCGCGGCCTGCTGGCCGAACGGCAGGCCCGCGTCCTTGCGCCTGGCCGCCGTCAGGTACAGCGCGCGGGCGGCCGCGACCGACGTGGCCATGTCCGCCAGCATGAACGACAGCCCCTGGAACTCGATGATCGGACGGCCGAACTGGTGCCGCTCGATCGCATACCTGACCGCGAGGTCCAGCGCGGCCTGGGCGACGCCGGTCGCGCACGCCGCGATCCCGAGCCGGCCAGCTTCCAGCGCCGCGAGCGCGATCGAGAACCCGCGGTCCTCGTCGCCCACTAGCTGGTCACGAGGCACCCGCGCCCCGTCGAATAGCACCTGGGCGGTAGCCGAGCCGCGCATCCCCATCTTGTGCTCCGGGCTGGCCGCTCGCACGCCCGGCGTCGTCGCTGGCACGTGGAAGCAGCTGATGCCACGGGACCGTTCCCGGCCGTCAGGATCGCCAGAAGTCCGGGCGAAGACGGCATAGAAGTCCGCCTGCCCCGCGTGCGAGATCCACGCCTTGGTGCCGTTAAGAATGAAGACCGAGCCATCTGACCTGGCACTAGTGCGCATCGCGCCGGCATCTGATCCGCTGGCGGGCTCTGACAGGCAGTACGCACCTAGAAGGTCACCGCTGAGCACGCTTGGCAGCCAACGCTCGCGTTGTTCTGCGGTACCTGAAGTTACAAGGGGAAAGCAACTCAGCGCGTGGACGCTCACCCCGAGGCCGATCGTCAGCCACGCGCCCGCCAGCTCCTCGACGACCTGCAGGAAGGTTTCGTACGGCTGCTCGCCGCCGCCGAACTCGGCCGGATAAGGCAGGCTGAGCAGACCCGATCGTCCGATTAACCTGAAGATGTCCCTGGGAAAGATGCCGTCCCGCTCGGCGGCGGCGGCCAGCGGGCTCAGTTCTTTGTCACACAACTCCGCGGTCAGGTCGAACAGCGCCCTGGCCTCTTCGTCACGGGCCTCGCGCTCGACGGCCAGCACGTCAGACCACCACCGACACAAGCTCGCGGGTCACCAGGTTGAGCCGCTCGCAGCCGCCGTCGGTGCAGACCACGATGTCTTCGATCCTGGCGCCATGCGGACCCGGGTAGATACCGGGTTCGACCGAGAACGCGTGGCCCGGCCGCAGCGGCTCGGTGTTACCGGAGACGATGTAGGGGTCTTCGTGGGTCTCCAGCCCGATCCCGTGCCCGGTCCGGTGCACGAAGTACTCGCCGTACCCGGCCGCAGTGATCGGCTCTCGGGCGGCGGCGTCGACGGCTTCGGCGCTGACCCCCGGCCTGACGGCGGCGCAGGCGGCATCCTGGGCGTCCTTGAGCACCTGGTAATAGGCGGCAAGGTCGTCCGGCGGCTTGCCGATCACGTACGTCCTGGTGCAGTCCGAGCAGTAACCGGTCGGCATCGTGCCGCCGATGTCAACGACCACGGCATCACCCTCGCGCAGCACCCGGGCGCTGGCGGTGTGGTGCGGGCTGGCCGCGTTCGGCCCCGAGGCGACGATCGCGAAATCGGCCTGCGCGTGTCCCTCCGCCAGGATGGCGTCGACGATGTCGGCGGCCACCTGCTGTTCCGTGCGGCCGGGCCGCAGCCAGCCTGGTACCTGAGCGTGCACCCGGTCGATCGCCTGACCCGCCTCGCGCAGCGCGGCGATCTCGGCCGTCGACTTGCGCGCGCGCAGCGGACTGAGCGCCACGCTGGCTAGCTCCTGCCTGGCCGACGGCAGCGCGGCGCGGAACCGCAGCACCATCAGCGCCCACATCCGGTCCGCGAGTCCCACCGCGGCCGACGGGCCGAGCCGCTGGGCGACCAGGGCGTAGGGGTCGTCGGTCTCGTCCCACGGGATCAGCTCGAGGCCTCCCCGGCCGACCGGGGAGGCCTTGGCCGCCGGCAGTTCGAGGCGAGGCACGACCAGGAACGGATCACCGGCGGCCGGCACGGCCAGGCAGGTGAGCCGCTCCAGTGCGTGCGCGTCGTAGCCGATGACATAGCGCAGGTCAGGCCCCGGCGTCAGCAGCAGCGCGTCAAGGCCAGCAAAACTCGCCGCCGTGGCCGCGTCGCCCAGCCTGCTGGCCGGGTACAGCTCCTCCGACATGTCCACCTCGCTGTGGCCGGGTGCCAGATAGGTAATGCCCCGCGGGTGGCGCGGGGCATTACCTATCTCATCACAGACCTCAGCACCCGGCGATCGTGGGAACGCAATTGTCTGGCTGGTTCCCGGTGAACAGACTCGCGGTCAGGGTCAAAGTGCCGGAGAAGTAGATCCCGCCTCCGCCCAGCCGGGCGCTGTTGCGCAGCACCGTGGTCCCGATCAGGTGCAAGATGACGCCGGGAGCGTAGATGCCGCCGCCCGCTCCGCCGGTCGTGTTGGAGTCGATCACGGTGTTCTTGATCGTCGGGTCACCGACGATCTCGATCGCGCCGCCATCGGTCCGGGCGGAGTTCAGCTTGAAGGTGCTCCCGCCGATCAGGCCTGCCGTTGTGTTGGCGAACAGGGCGCCGCCGTAGCCAAACCGGGCCGCATTGTTCGTGAACGTGCTGGACTCGATCGTCAGCGGGCCAGATGACTTGAAGATCGCGCCGCCGGACTGGCCCCTGTTACCGCGGAAGGTGCTGTCAATGATTGTCAGCGAGCGGAGCGAGGCGAAGATCGCGCCGCCGCCGACCTTCGGGTTGCTGCCGCCTGAGATGTTGTCGAAGAACGAACTGTCCTTGATGACGGCGTCCGAGCTGACCGTCTCGATCGCACCCCCGGCCGCGTGCACTCCGGCATCGGACCTGTTGTCGCTGAACGTGCTGTCTATGACCCGCAGCCGCCCGGCAAAGGAGTTGATCGCGCCTCCTCCTCCGGCCACATCGTTGTCGAATTTGCACCGGATCACGGTTACCCGGCCGCCGTCATTCGAGATCGCGCCGCCGACATCAGAGGAGTTGCCGTTGTCAAGGTTCAGGTCGAAGATCCGCAGTCTCCCGCTGGCGGTGACGGAGATCAGGCTGAAGTGGGAGCCGGCGATACCCGGCTCGATGGTGTCGCCGTTGCCGATGATCGTCAGGCGGGTGCTGACGGTCAGGCCCGCGACCAGCTCGTAGGTGCAGCCCGGGTGCAAGACGAGCACGGTCCCCGGAACGGCGCCGCTGACCGCGCTGCTCAGGGCGGATGCGTCACAAGGAACAGCGATGGTGACGGACGGCGCGGTTGGCGTAGCGAGCGCGGTTGTCGCTGGGCTCGCGCACAGGCTGGCCGAGAGCAGGGCGCCGGTCGCTATTACGGCGATGCGCGAGCGTGCAGTCGGCACCTGGGTCCTGGTGTTGCTCAATCGATCCCCCGGATAGACGATTGTTACTTTAAGTGATCGTGAACGCTACCACGAGTGACGATAGGTGATGCTGGACTTCGCCCTTTCCGGGAACTGGACTTTGCCCTTTTTTTAGGAATTGGCCACTGCTAATCGAAGACGTGATCAGTGATGATGACCGCTGGATGGAACAACTGCGCCCGTCGTCGGGTCAAGGATCAGCAGGGTCTTGTGCGGCGGCTGGACGAGCGGCGGCCTCGGACCGTAACCGCACCGGTCGCCTTCGCCGACCGCGATCCAGGCCGTGACCGGGTTGCAGCGCTAGGGCGTGATCTTGTCAAATATTCACTTAACATCCGTTACCGCAGTACTAGCCCAGGGGGCGACCCCCTACGAACCCCCGATTTGTCGGCTCTAGTTCACCTCAGGAGGCACTTTTGCGGATAGTCGCCATCTCGACGCACCTAGACGACGCCGCGTTGTCGGCCAGTGCCAGCCTCGCCGGGCGGGACGCTACCGTGCTGACCGTGTTCGCGGGCCTGCCCCCGCCGGAAATCGAGCTAGCGTCCTGGGACCGGCACACGGGCGCGACGAACTCGGCGGACCGCCAGATCGAACGGCTGACCGAGGATGCGCAGGTTATGCGGTTGCTATCCGCCCAAGGCCGCTACCTGGACGAACTGGACTCGCAATACCGGCCGTCCGGCCAGCCGCCCGACGTTGGCCGGATCGCCGAGTCGATCGCCGGCTACTTCGACGGCGACTCGGCGCAGGCGTGGATACCGGCCGCGATCGGCGGCCACCCCGATCACGTCCTGGCCAGGGACGCCGCGCTCCGCGCGGCCGTGATCGCGGGCCTGCCCGAGATCGTCCTCTACGCCGACTACCCGTACGTCCTGAACTTCGGCCTGCCCTCCTGGCTGACCAGTCGCCCGGCCGAGGTCAGGCTGACAGCGGAACAACGCGAAACCAAGACAAGCATCATCTGCGCGTACCGCTCTCAGCGACTAGCCCTCGCCCTGAGTGAAGCCGACCTAGCGGCCAACCCGGCCAAACTCAACACCGAACTCTTCTGGCGAGTCGACCCCCAGGCCTGCATACGCCAGGGAATCCGTTGACCGCCAGACCCCTGACTATGGTGTGGTCTGGCGCCGGAGGACGCGCAGGTCACGGCGGGCAAGTGCGGCGACGGCAATGGTGACCACGGCCAGCGCGGCGACGATCAGCCATTCGACCGTACCGTTCCCGCCATCGGGGTCGAACCCGAACAGGCCCTCGATCCAGTCCGGCCAGAGCGCCGTCAGGATTGTCGTCGCCCCGAGAATGACTGAGAGAACGATTTCGATCCGCGCTCTTAGCACCGCAGAAACCTCTTTCTGATTGTCAGGTTGCTGACTTGAGCAAGTCCGACAGCCGAACCAGCGCTTGCTCCACCTGGGCCTGAACCAGGCCCGCCAGTTCCACCGCGGAGGCGTTCGGCGGCGCCGCCGCTACCACCTGACGCAGGCGCACCAGACGGGTATCCAGGGCCGCCTGGCGGACGTGGATGGAGCGATGGCCGCCGCCGTCGGCGATCAGGTCAGACTCAAGCGCCTCGAGCTCCTGCCGCAGCCGGAGATCGGACTCGCTCTCGCCCAGCTCCGAGCGCGCCCGCCGCGCTCGGTTCACGCCGTCATACACGTCCGACAGCAGACCCCAGAGCCGCAGGCTGAGGTCGTACTGATCGGCAACCTGCTCTGGCGTCCAACGGCTGCGCGGATCGGCGGCGATCTCAAACTCTGCCTCGGCCGCCTGTCCGCCCAGTTCCACGTGCACCGTGTAGTGACCCGGCGCTACCGCCGGACCCAGATTGGCAGCGGCGTCCTGGTCCTGCGGAGGGTCGATCTCGATCTGGGTGCCGCGCCCGTGCCGGCCGTCCCAGACAAACCGGTTCAGGCCCTCGCGCCGCGGCGGCACCGGGTCCGTGGGCTTGTCCTTGTCCGGCTTGCGGTTTTCCTCCCCCGGCTGAGCTGTCAGCGTCCTGACCTCGCGGCCGGCCGAGTCGCGGAACGTGAGCTGCAGCTCGGCGTCGCCGGGGTCCAAGAGCCGGTACAGCAACGCCACCCCGTCGGTGGGGTTCCGGCCCGCCCCGACCGGTATTTCCTCGGTCTCGGTCAGGCCAGGGACCTGTCGTTTGTCATGGGCAACTACGACCGGTCCCAGCAGGGAGTAGGACCGGCGTGCCTCGCCCTTCGCTGGGAACCCCCGGTCGGTGAGCCAGCGGACCTGCCGGCGGGGTTGGTACAGGTGCAGCGGCGCTGCGTCCAGTTCGGGCTGGTGCTCGCGCAGCGCTGGCAGGTCTTCCAGGACCCAGATCGAGCGGCCGTGCGTGGCCTACCACCAGGTCATCGCCCTTGAAGACGAAATCGTGCACCGGGACCCTTGGCAGGTTGCCCTGGCAGCGCTGCCAGCTTGCCCCGTCGTCGAAAGAGACCAGCAGGCCTAGCTCGGTGCCGCATAGCAGCAGGCCGCGACGGGCGGGGTCTTCACGCAGCACGTGGCAGTATTCGTCCTCGTCCAGGCCCCGGTCCAGCCGCTCCCAGCTGGCGCCGAAGTCCCGCGTACGCCACACAGGTAGGGGTGAAAGTCGTCCAGCTTATGGGCCTCAGCGGCCAGGTAGGCGGTGCCGGCCTCGTGGGGCGAGGCGTCGATCATGCGTACCGTCGCCCATCGGGGCAGGTCGGGCGGGGTGATCTCGGTCCAGGACTGCCCGTTGTCACGGGTCAGGTGGACCCGGCCGTCGTCGGTGCCGGCCCAGAGCTGGCCCGGCGCGAGCGGCGACTCGGCCAGCGCGAAGATCGTGCAGTACTATTCGGCGCCGCTGTTGTCGGGTGTGAGCTCGCCCGAGGAGCCGAGTTTTTCGGCGTCGGCGTGGGTAAGGTCGGAACGGATCGGCTCCCAGGTCTGGCCCTCGTCGACGGTACGGAAGACGTGATTGCCGGCCTGGTAGAGGACTCCGGGATCGTGCGGGGACAGCAGGATCGGAGCGGTCCAGTTGAAGCGGTAGCGGCCTTCGCCCGCCGTCGCGGTTTCCTC
>WNEY01000351.1_pt1 | contig 27701 bp, 31 predicted proteins | sample 5400531 | NCBI WGS metagenome assembly WNEY01 (sample SAMN13153338, study PRJNA577476) | soil metagenome | isolation source: 200 cm saprolite under Douglas fir tree site 1 | place: USA:California | collected 2015-04-18
TGGCATTCGCGCCGCCGGGCAGCGCGTGCTCCACAGCGAAGGGGTACCGGTGCGGGTCCTGGTCAGTTATGGGACGCATTGGTTCCCGTGGTACATGCGGCGGCTCGCCGAACGACCGGCGAATATGTGGTTTGTGGTGAGACACCTGCTGGGGTGAACGATCCCCCCGGGAGTCCGCGGGTAAACCCGCGGCTCGGCAGGTGTCAGTGAACCGACGCCGCACTGCCGCTTCAGCGGTACCCGCCGAGCCGCGGCTTTAGCCGCGAACGGGGCGACTTGAGGCGGGCGGGCCGTCCCGCGAGCTTTCCCGACATGACTGCTCGAACCTCTCCCTCCCTCCCCTCCGCGCCAGCCGAGCTCGACCGCTGGCGCAGCGAGACGCCGGGGTGCCGGGACCGGATCCATCTGAACAACGCGGGCGCGGCGCTCATGCCCCAGGTGGTGCTCCAGGCGCTCACGGCGCACCTCGAGCGCGAAGCCGCGATCGGCGCCTACGAGGCGGAGGACGAAGCCGAGCCGCGTGTGCGCGAGACGTACGAGCTGCTGGGCCGGGTGGTGGGCGCCGCTGCCAGGAACATGGCCATCGTCGAGAACGCAACGGTCGCGTTCAGCCAGGCGGTGTCCGCGTTCGACTTCCGTCCGGGCGACCGCATCGTCACGACACGCGCCGACTATCCCTCGAACCAGCTGACGTACCTGTCGCTCGCTCGCCGCGCGGGTGTCGAGACGGTGCGTGCGGACGACCTCCCCGAGGGCGGCGTCGATCCGGCGAGCGTGCGCCGGCTGGCGAGTCACCCCCGCACGCGGCTCGTCGCGTTGAGTTGGGTGCCGACCAACTCGGGGCTGGTGCAGGACGCGGCCGCGGTAGGAGAGGTATGCACAGAGCTGCGGGTGCCGTACCTGATCGACGCCTGTCAGGCGGTGGGACAGCTGGCGGTAGATGTCGGCGCGTTGCGCTGCGATTTCCTGGCCGGCACCGGACGCAAATTCCTGCGCGGCCCGCGCGGCATCGGCTTCCTCTACGTGTCCGACCGGATGCTCGAGCGCGGAGCGTTCCCCCTATTCCTCGACATGCGGGGTGCGGACTGGACCGATCCGGACGCCTTTCACCTCGCCGATGGCGCACGCCGGTTCGAGAACTGGGAGTTTGCGTACGCCCTGGTGGCGGGCCTGGGAGCGGCCGCCCGTTACAGTCTCGCGGTGGGCTCGGCCGGGCGGGAGCGCGCCCGCGGGCTCGCCGCCTCGCTGCGCCCGCAGCTCGCGGAGATTCCCGGAGTGCGCGTGCTCGATCGCGGGCGGGAGCAGTGCGCCCTCGTGACCGTCGATGTCGCCGGTCGGGACGCCGCGGATCTCAAGCTGCGGCTCCGCCAGCGTGGCATTAACACCAGCTCGGCGGACCGGAAGTCGGGGGTGCTCGACATGGATCAGAAGCGCGCCAGCACCGTACTCCGTTTCTCTCCTCACTACTACAACACGGAGGACGAGCTCGAAACTGCCGTCGCGGCGCTGGCCGAGCTGGCGCGCTCGTGACCGTCGCGCGACCGGGCAAGATCATCGGGATCGGGCGGAACTACCGCGACCACGCCGCCGAGCTCGGGAATACGGTGCCCGCCAAGCCGCTCCTGTTCCTGAAACCACCCACGACAGTTATCGGCGACGGTGCGGCGATCGTGCTACCGCCGGAGTCACAGCAGGTGGAGTTCGAGGGTGAGATCGGTGTGATCATCGGACGCCGGCTCCGGCGCGCCACGGAAGAGCAGGCCCGCGCCGGCATTGCGGGGATCACCTGCGTCAATGACGTGACCGCGCGGGACTTGCAGCGGGCCGAGGAGCAGTGGACCCGGGCGAAAGGGTTCGACACGTTCTGCCCCGTCGGGCCCCGGGTGGAGCCGGCAGACCAGCGGCGATTCGATCAGCTGGAGGTGTTCTGCCGGGTGAACGGCAAAGAGCGCCAGCACGGCCGGGCTCTCGACATGGTGTTCTCGATTCTTGCCCTGGTCTCTTATGTATCCCACGCCATGACGCTCGAGCCGGGAGACCTGATCGCCACCGGCACGCCCGCCGGGGTGGGCCCGCTCGCGCCCGGCGACATGGTCGAAGTCGAGATCCCTGGGGTGGGCGTGCTGCGGAATCCTGTCGTGGCGGAGCAGCGATGAAGCCGGCCGTGCTTCTTTTCGTGCCAGCGGTCTTGTCGGCGCAGATCCCGCAGAGTCAGCACGCGACTGTCACCCAGATCACGGGCACAACTCAGGTGACGATCGTGTACAACCGGCCGAGCGCGCGCGGCCGGACCCTCTTCGGGAGGGGAGGAGTCGTGCCGTGGGGCAAGGTGTGGTGTCCCGGCGCTGACACTGCCACCACCATCGCGCTGAGCAGGGATATGGCCGTCGGCGGGCAACCGCTCGCAGCCGGGAAATACAGCATCTGGGCGATTCCCGGCCCCGACGAATGGACGCTGATCTTCAGCCGGGCGGCGGACGTGTTCCACATCCCCTATCCCGGCGAGGCCCGAGACGCGCTGCGGCTCAAGGTGAAGCCGCAGGCAGGGCCATTCATGGAATCGCTGGCGTTCTATTTTCCTGCCGTCGACGCGGAACGGGCGCTCCTGAACCTGCACTGGGGCGAGACGATCGTGCAGGTCTCGCTCGAGGTGAAGTAACAGCCCCTAGTCCTCTACCTGTTCGCGCTGGTCCAGCCAGTTCTTGACGGCAAATCCGAGCGTTGCGCCGAACCCTGCGCTCGCCACGGTCAACAGCAGTTTTCCGGCTATCAGTAGCACTACCATGCTTCAAGCTCCTTGAAAAAACGCCGACGCCCCCTCGCTGTAACCTTCGCAGCGCGGGGGCGTCGGTCTCACCCAGGTCGATCGACTGCTACGCCTTACATCCCACGCATCCAATCACGTTCCGCAATTCGCAGACCGTGACAACAGGTGCGATGAACGCACATCGGGCTCAGCGCGGGATTTCGCATTGCTTCGGAAGCTTAAGCAGGAACCGCTGCGGTGGTCAACGCCCTCCCCCTCCATCTTCCCCTCCCGGCTCGAGCCGCGAATTGCCATCTTCTCTCGCATCTTCCACGCCCGTCATCCGCTCGAACCGCTCCTGGACCCGTGCCGCCTGACGCTCGCTCTCCTCGAAGCGCTTCTGGGCGTTCGCAAGGTGCGCACCGACCGTTTGGAATGCCGTCCAGAACGCGTCGAACTGCTGGCGCAGGCCGCCGAGCTGCTCCTGGATCTCTCGGGCCTGCTGCTCCACCCGCATCCCCTTGAGCCCGTGGAGGATCACCAGCAGGTAGGCATAGAAGGTGTGAGGTGATACGGGGATCACACGGCGGCGCAGCGCATGACCCAGCACGCTCTTGGCATCCCCCGGATCTTCCGCGCGCAGCACCGCCTCGTAGTACACGTTCTCCGCCGGGATGTACATCAGGGCGAAATCATAGGTCCCTTCGTCCGGACGGATGTACTTGTCGGCGATCTCGTCGATCCGCTCCTTGAGGGAGCGCGCGAACGCGCGCGCCTCGCGCTCGGCCTCGGCGCCGGTCGCGCCGAGCAGCCGTTGGCACGCCTCGAGCGGGAACTTCGCATCCACGGGTACCAGTAGGTCGCCGACCCTGAGGGCCGCGTCCACCCTCTCACCGGATCGAAACGCATGTTGCATCTGGTAGTGGGAGGCCGGGAGGATCTGGCGCAGCAGCTCCTCAAGCCACACCTCGCCGATCGTGCCGCGCAGCTTCGGGACCTGCAGCAGCTGCTGCACTTCGGTCACCGCGGTGCCCATCTGCTCGAGGCGCTTGGTCGCTTCGCCCAGCGCACCGAGCCGCTCGTGCACATCGCGTAGCGCGCGCGTCTGGTCGGCGCTGCCCCGCAGGAGCAGCAGCGCAAGCAGCACGACGAGCATGACGATCGCGATCGCGACCGCCGGTGCCACGCTAACGCAACCGGTTCATGAAGCCGGTAATCTACCCCTGGTAGGCTCGGATACGCTCACCGTTTCCCGCGGCGCGAGCCTGGACCAGCGCCGCTCCGGCGTGTTCCAGGAGGCGGTCGGGGGCGAGCGGCGTCGCGTGCAGGTCCGCGACGGCCTCGTAGCCGGCCCGGACCAACAGCGGCGGCAGGCCGGCGGGTCTGGGGCCCGCCGTTTCGAGCGCCTGCCTGAGCCGCCGAGCCATCAGGGCCGCGCCCTCGGGCGCGGTCGAGGGAGCGAGGATCGCGAACTCGCTCCGGCCCAGCCGGCCGATCGCGTCGGACGTGCGCCCGCGCGCCTGGAGGACGTGCGCGGCGTACGCGACCGCGACGGGTGGCGCCGCCAGTCGCGCGGGGTTGGCGTCCTGAGGGACCAGCTCGACGGCGAGCGCCACACAGGCGAGCGGCGCGTGACGGCGGAACGCGTCGGACACGAGCTCGCGGGCGCGCCGCTCGAGCCCATGCATCGTGTACAGCCCGCTCGCAGGCTCCACCGCGCCTTGGTCCAGCGCGCGATCGGTTTCGAGCTTGATGCGCGTGAACGCGTCGAGCTTCAGCGCCAGCTCCTCGGCATTGAGCACGAGGCTCAAGTAGTCCCAGGCTCCGGCCTCGAGCGCCGCGAGTCGCTGCTGCTTGGTCGCCGGAGTCGACGTGATCATGAAAATCGGCGTGTGCCAGGGGACCGCGCGGTTCTGGCGGAGCGCGCGGCACACCGCCAGGCTGTCCAGGTCCTGGAGGTTCGCGTCCATGAGGATCACGTCGGGCCGCGCGGCGGGCGCCCGGTCCAGGAGCTCGCGACCGCTCCCCACGGACACCACCCGGTACCCCAGCGGCTCGAGCACGCTGTCGAGCGCCTGGTTGAGCCACGTGCCGGAGTTCGCGAGGAGCACGACGGGCGAACGGGTGAACGGCATGCGCGGAGGCATGCCGCGTGAATGTGGCTACGACGAGGCGGGGGAGAACCCGGCAAAACCCTAGTTACGTCCGGGAGATGACCCGGGTCAGGGAGTGATCAGGCCTTCCCGGATCGCGTACCGCACCAGTCCCGCGACATCGTGGATGTTCAACTTTTTCATCGCCCGCGAGCGGTGAAACTCCGCGGTCTTGGGGGTGATCGCGAGCAGCGCGGCCACCTGCTTGGTCGACTTGCCTTCGGCGACGAGCTGCACGACCTGACGCTCCCGCGAGGTCAGCCGGCCGCGGTCCTCCACCGCCGCGGCCCGGCAAGCATCCACCACGGCCTGAGAGACGCCCGCCCCCACGTAGAACCCGCCGCGCGACACCTGCTGGATGGCCTGCGCGAGGTCCTCTCCCGCCTGGGTCTTGAGCACGAACCCCCGCACGCCGGCGCGGACCGCCTCGGTGACCAAACGCTCCTGCTCGAGCGCCGTGAGCATCACTATCTGGATTCCCGGTCGCGCCTCGACGATCTGACGCGCGGCATCGATGCCGTTCAGGAGCGGCATCATGATGTCGAGCACGGCGACGTCGGGCTCGTGCTCGCGCGCTACTTCGACCGCCGCCCTGCCGTCCGATGCCTCGGCCACTACCTCCAGGCCCTGCCGCTCGAGCAGGGCGCGCACGCCCTGACGCAGCACGACATGATCGTCGGCCAGCACTACGCGTAGCGACATCGTTCCTCCGCGGTTCCGCGCTCCTCTATACGGAGCGACACGGCCCCGCGTCAAGCGACCGGCGCCACCGCTAGCCGGAAGTAGGCGTCCGGTAGCGAGTTATCGGTTACTGTTCATTTATGTCTCCTGAGTCCTTGCGGCTCTCCAAGTCGCGCTATCTGTCCGGCCTGCAATGTCACAAGCAGTTGTGGTGGCGGGTGCATGAGCCCGAAGCCCCGGAGCTGACCCCTACGCCCGGGCAGCAGAACTTGTTCTCGCAAGGGCAGGACGTGGGTGAGCGGGCGCGGGGTCACATCCCCGGAGGCGAGTTGATCGATGTGCCGTTCTACCAGTACGAAAACAAGGTGACGGCCACGCGCGAGGCCCTGAAGCGCGACTTGCCGGCGATCTATGAGGCCTGGTTCCTGGCGGACGAGACCTACGTGGGCGTCGACATTCTGGAGCGCACGTCCCGAGGCCACACGGTGATCGAGGTGAAGGCGTCGAACAGCCGCAAGCCGGAGCACCTTCCCGATGCGGCCGTGCAGGTGCACGTGCTGCGGCGCGCTGGTCTCCAGGTGGAGCGCGCCGAAGTGATGCATCTCAACCCGGAATGCCGTTTTCCCGACCTGGCCAAGCTCTTCATACGCGAGGACGTGACGCCGCTCGTCGAGGCCGCGCTGATCGGCGTGCCGGACGAGCTCGCGGCGCAGCAGCGGATGCTCGCGGGTCCGCTCCCAGATGTCCCCATAGGTGACCACTGCACGCGACCGTACGACTGCCCGTTCCTGGAGCGCTGCTGGCCTAAGCTTCCCGACCACCACGTGAGCAAGCTGTACCGCATCGAGCGCAAACGGGCGCTCGAGCTCGAGGCCGACGGGTATGCCACGATCTACGATCTACCGTCGGACCTGGAGCTGTCCGTCATCCACGCGCGACAGGTGAAGGCGGTGCAGACCGGACGGATGGTGGTGGAGCCCACGCTCGCGAGGGCGCTCGGCCATTTCACGCCGCCGCTCGCCTTTCTCGATTTCGAGACGGTCAGTCTCGCCATCCCCCGCTGGCCGGGGTGCCGGCCGTGGCAGCAGGTGCCGGTGCAGTTCAGCGCGCATGTGGAGCAGCAGGGCGGCGGATGGGTGCATCATCAGTGGATCGCCGACGGGCCGGAGGATCCGCGACCGGCACTCGCCGAAGCCGTGGTCGCGGCGTGCGCGGGCGCGCGCCGGGTCGTGGCCTACCACGCGAGCTTCGAGCGCGAGTGCATCAAGCGTCTCCGGGAGGGGGCGCCGCATCTGGCCAAGGAGCTCGAACGGATCGAGAAACGCCTGGTGGACTTGCTGCCCACAATACGGAGTCATGTGTACCACCCGGACTTCGCGGGCGGGTTCAGTATCAAGAAGACGCTGCCGGCACTCGTGCCCGGCCTATCCTACTCGGACCTCGAGGTGCAGGACGGCGAGGCGGCGACGGTCGAGCTGCAGCGGCTGATGTTCCAGGGAGCCGAGACGCCTGCTGGAGAGCGGGCCGAGCTACGCGAAGCGCTGCTGCGCTACTGCGAGCGGGACACCTGGGCGATGGTGAAGCTGCTGGAAAAGCTCAGGGGCCTGGTGGCGTATCAGCTGGAGCTGTTTTGAGGAGGCTTCTCGGTCTTGCCGTCCTGCGACTCGAGCTCGTTGAGCGCCGCCCGCACGGCGGTCGCGTGGTCCCGCTCATGGCTCCGATAGACGTCCTGGGTGCTGCTGCCCCGCACCACGCGATACTCCCGGGCGCCATTGCCGGTGGCGGCGGCGTACTCGCGCACGTCCCAGGGCTCCTTCCCGCGGAACCGCGCGTAGCACTCTCCAAGCTGGGATAACTCTTCCGCGCTAAGGCTGGCGCCCTGCAGCTCCACGTGCGCGCGTAGCCGACTGGGAATGTCGCTGGATTCGATGGTCATGTGATGGCCTCCAACCACCGCAACGTGCTCCAACCACGGCCACCACGCACCGGCGCCGGCATCTAGCTGCACACACTGCACATCACACACTAGCCCACGGGACGCGAAGCGGCAATGGCGGCTGCGAAATCCTCCGGTGTGTCCACGTCTGTGAGCAACGTCACCGGCCGGTCCACATACATCGCTTCGTGCTTGTGCGCCTGGACAACGGCTTTGCCGCACCCCTCCCCCGTCCACGCGAGCAGCTCGCCGAACAGCACGCGCCGGAACAAGAGCGGGGGCGCGGTGACGTCGCCGTAGCGCGACACCACGAGCGGCGCTTCGGTCCCGCGCGCCGCCGCGACCAGCATGGCGAGCGTCTCGGCGCTCACGCGCACCATATCACCGAGCATCACGACGACGGCATCGACATCCGGCCCAAGCGCGTTCAGGCCCTGGTGCAGAGAGCCACTCGTGGGGCCGGTGTAATCGGGATTGACCGCGAACACGAGGGGGAGGTCTTTCAGCTCGGCGCGCAGGCGATCCGCCTCGTGGCCGACCACAACGACCAGCGGCGATAGCCCCGCCGCCAGCGCGCGCTTGGCGGCTCGCCGGATGAGCGATTCGCCGTCGAGCTCCAGCAGCATCTTGTTCTTGCCCATGCGGCGCGACGCGCCCGCCGCCAGGATCACGCCAGCGACGCGAAGGTCGCTCGATCTAGACTTCGTTGGCACAGGCTTGGAAGGGCGCGAGTGAACTCGCGGCTCGGCACCTGCCCGTAAACGGGCGTGCTGTCGCCGCTTCAGCGGTAAATGCCGAGCCGCGGCTTGAGCCGCGACTCTTAGGGGGATGGCGCATGGATTGCGGCCCTCCGTTCCCTGAGCGACCGGGCCCGCCGCCCGGAGCGCACCGCGAGGATCTCTGCAATGACCGCAAGTGCCACCTGCTCCGCGCCGTCGGTCCCGATGTCCAGGCCCACAGGCCCGTACACCCGCGTCTCGTCCATCGGGCCCTCGGCGGCGAGGTTCCGGAGGATACGCTCGGTGCGCTGGCGCGGGCCCAGCATCCCGACGTACCCGACGGGCGTCTTCAAAAGGGCGCGCAGGTACGCCTGATCGTCCGCGAAGTTGTGGTTCATCACGACGGCGTAGCATTCCGCGTCCAGGGATAGCGCGTTGTCCAGCTCGTCGCCCGCGCTTTGAATCAGCGCCGCCGCGGCTGGGAACCGGTCCACGGTGAGATGGGCCGGCCGGCGATCGACCACCACCACGCGGAAGCCGACGTCTGCGGCAAGCTGCACCAGCGGCCGGGCATCGTCGCCCGCGCCCAGGACGACCAGCTGCGGTGGAGGTACCAGCACATCGAAGAACACCGATCGGCCGGCGATCTCGTGGATTCCCGATTCGCCTGTCTCGAGCAGCTCGCGCGCCTTGGTCACCGCGCGGGCGGTCGCGTCCGGTGACCCGAGATCGCCTTCGGTGCGGTTTGCGGTGACGATGAGCCGGTCCCCCTTTCCCGGCATCAACCCACAAGCCACGAACGGTTGGCGTTCATCGAGGAGCGCGCGTTCCCTCATCCGGGGCTCCGCAGGCTCGAGGTAAACGTCGACCTGCCCCTCGCACCCGACTCCCAAGTCCCAGGCGGCGACTTCGTCGGCGCTCGAGCAATAGCTGCGGAGCTCCGGCTTCGCTGTACGAATCACCTGCAGCGCCACCTCGCGCACGTCCTGCTCCAGGCAGCCGCCGCTGACGTTGCCGGCCGTGCTGCCGTCCTCGGCGACCGCGAGCTTGGCCCCTTCGTGACGATAGGCCGAGCCGCGCACCCGTACGACGGTGGCGAGCGCCACCCGCTTTCCCGCGGTGCGGGCGGCGGACAGGAAGTCCAGGACGGCGCGCGTCTCGAGCCACTGTTTCATTCCCGGAAATCTAGCTAGCGCGTGTTTCGCCGACGCGGGCCGCGAACTTGTCCCAGAAGCTCTCGGTGAGCTTCTTGGCGGTGCCGGACAACAGGCGGGCCCCCACGCTCGCCACCGTGCCACGGACCTCCGAGATGGCGGTCCACTTCAGTCGGCACCGGTTGGGGGAGACGGGCTCGATCTCGAGGGTGGTGCTCACGTCCACACCCGACCCGGGCGCTTTGCCGTGGGCGGACATCTTGAGGCTCTTGGGAGGGTTCACATCCGACAGCTCGACGTCGAGCTGAAACTTCACCTTCACGGCACCCACGCCGAACCCGGAAATCACCTTGAAGTGCCGGTCGTCGATCGGCTCCACCGACTCCACTCCAGGGGCCACCGACGCCACGAACTCGTGATCGAGCAGGCGCTTCCACACCTCGTCGGGGGGCGCCGCGATTTCAGGTGCGCCGGAAAAATCGAGTCGCATCGCGGTAATATATGCCTTGCACCCCGCTGCACCGCGCGTAGCTTCGCTGGGACCAGCTCTGTGACTGAGGAGAGACCACTGTGAACCGTACCACCTGGCTGTTGCTGTCCGCCGTTCTGCCCGTAGGACTCCTGATGGCCCCCGCCCCCGCCCCCGCCCCGAGCGGCCCTGCAGATGAGTCAGTATTCGTGCGCGGCCTTCCCGCGGGCCAGCATGAGTCCGTGCTGTATGTCTGGACCAGCGACGCGGATCAGAAGGACCCCGACTTCCTGTCGGTGCTCGACGCCGACCCCGCGTCGCCGGGTTATGGCAAGGTGATCGCCACCGTGCCGACGGGGTCGCCGGGGAACGAAGCGCATCACTTCGGCTACACCGCCAACGCCGATCGCATTTTCGGGGGCGGCCTGTTCTCGAACCGACTGTTCATTTATGACGTCGCCACCGACCCGAAGCACCCCAAACTCATCAAGACAGTCCCCGACCTCGCCGCCAGCACCGGCTACTCGGGGCCGCACACCTTCTACGCCGTGCCGGGGGGCGTGATGATCGCGATGCTCGGCGCGAAGGATGGTGGCGCGCCGGGCGCCCTGGTGAAGCTCGACAACGACGGCAACTTCCTCGAGGCCCATCCCGCTCCCGACTACATGTACGACGTCGGGATCAAGCCGGAGCTGAACCTCATCGTTACCTCGAGCTGGGCGCATCCCCATGCCGTGAAAGCCGGCAATACGCCGATGGACCAGGTCGGGGACGAAGTCGTGGCGTGGGATTGGAAGACCGGCAAGGTCCTGCAGGTGGAGCACCTCGACAAGTCGCCGCTCGAGGTCCGCTGGCTGCACGGCCCGACGGCGCGCGGAGGGTTCATCAACTGCGCGTTCGGCAACAGCGTGTGGCATTGGCAGGTGGGAAATGACGGCAAGCTTGCGTTCCACCGCGTGATCAAACTGGCCGACGGCTCGTTGCCGGCGGACATGCGCATCTCGTACGACAACAAGTTCCTGTTCGTGTCGTTGTTCGGGGGAGGCGCGGTGCAACAATACGACGTCGCCGATCCGATGCAGCCGAAGCTCGTGAGCACCGTGGCCATTCCGCAGGCGCAGATGATGAAGCTCACGCCCGACAACAAGCGGCTGTACGTGAGCAACTCGCTGCTCTCGAACCTGGACGGCAAGGTGCCCTACCGGGTGCGGCTCGTGAACGTGAGTCCCACTGGGATGACGCTCGACGCCAAGTTCGACGTGGACTTCGACCACTTCCCGACGGGGCAGGCTCGTCCGCACGACATGCTGTTGAAGTAGCGCTTCCGCGCGACCCCGGGGCATGGCCCCGGGGTCCGTCTACCCGGTATTACATTACCGGACGCATGCCCTCCGGCCCCGCTTTCCTGTTTGATCTCGACGGCACGCTGGTCGACAGCGTGTATCAGCACGTGCTCGCCTGGGGCGTCGCGCTCGAGAGCGTCGGCATCGAGCTCTCGGTGTGGCGTATCCACCGGCGCATCGGCATGAGCGGCGGCTTGTTCGTCAACGCCCTGTTCCGCGAGACCGGCCGGGAGCTGAAGCCCGAGCAGGCGGCCCAGATCAGGCGCGTGCATGCCGAAGCATACGCCCGCCAGGTCTCACAGGTGCGTCCCCTGCCGGGCGCACGGGAGCTGCTCGCCTACCTGACGAAGGCGGGCGTCCCGTGGGCGATCGGCACCAGCGGGCGAATGGAGAGCGCTAAGCCCAACCTCGATATGCTCGGCATTCCCGCCGGCGTTCCGATCGTGACCCGCGACCAGGTGGAGCACGCCAAGCCCGATCCCGACCTGTTCCTCGCGGGCGCAGAGCGGCTGGGGGTCCCGATCGACGAGTCGGTGGTGGTCGGGGACAGCGTGTGGGACCTGCTCGCGGCGCGCCGCGCCCGCGCGCTCGGCGTGGGACTCCTGTCGGGTGGCTATGGAGAGGAAGAGCTCGAGCGGGCGGGGGCGTATCGCGTATATCAGGATCCCGCCGATCTGCTGAACCACCTCGACGAGGTCGGCGTCCGGCTGGGCAGCACGCCGCCCTAGTCTCGGATCATCCGAGCAATCCGCCAATCCTCACCGACCCGCAGCATCCACAGCTCGTCAGGTGGCCCGCCTGCACAGGAGGTTACAAATACGCGCGCCCAGCGGTCGTCTATCAGAGCAATCGATAAAGCATGCACGTGATCCCCGGTCAGGCACGCTGAATTGCGCTCAACCGGTTGGGCTCCCACCCACGCCGGATTGGACGTGGGCGCCGTCCAGCGGGCGCTGATCTTCCCCACCCAGAAGTGATCGAGCACGTCGGGCCAGCGGTGGTCCCGCTCCTCGCGGTAGAACCCCTGGACCTGGAGGCGAATCGCTTCGCGAGCGGACGCGCGTTGCGCCCTGACGGGCGCGGCCCAAATCAGCACCGGCACCAGACACCCCATCGCCCGACTCATCGTCGCCATTCGCCAGTGTAGCGAGTGGTCAGTGGCGTCCGCTATCCGATTCTGGAGGGTAAAACCCAAGGCCGGCGACGGAAGTGCGCGAGTGAACTCGCGGCTCGGCATCTGCCCGTAAATGGGCGTGACAGCCGCTTCAGCGGAAGGCGCCGAGCCGCGGCTTCAGCCGCGACCTCTAGAAGTGCTCCTCTTCCTCTCCCCCTGCAGGCCCCCGGGCCGGTAACTTGACCACCCGGTCCCAGGCGCTCGTCTGCCAATTGTCGGGGCGTTCGACCTCGCGCACCCACGGCGGCAAAGGCACCGCGAGATGGTGCGCCAGCGCCTCGACGTACGGCTCGTACATGCGGCGCAGCTCGGTGAGTCGCTCCTCGAAGTCGGGCCGGGATCGGAGCGCAAGTCCTCCGCTCGCCAGGCGCTCCCGGAGCCTGGCCAGCTGGGCTGCCGAGAGACGCTCCTCCATGCGTCGCGGCGGCGTGCTGAACACCTGCGCCAGGTCCACGACCGCGTGCCGCGCCATGGCGAACGTCAGCTCCGCCTGCAGCGCACACCACCCCTCGAGCCCCACGATGATGACCGCGCTCGCGTCCAGGATCGTCGTGAGCGCCGCGAGCCACGACTCGTTGTAGTGCTGCGACCTAAAGTAGGCGAGCGGCGGATACGACAGGTGGCTCTCGAGCACATCGGCCGCCCAGCGCTCCCAGTCGCGCAGCAGGTCGGTCAGGGCCGCCGTGCCCGGATCTCCCCGGTGCCGCCACAATAACTCCGAGGCGCTGGGCGGTGAGCCCGCGCGAGCGTCGAGCAACGAGATCGCGACCTCGCGACGCGAAAACGCCTGATAAATCACCGGGAAATACCCGATGACCGCCGCGAGAAAGGCGAACCCCGTTCCCGCCTCCACCACGGTAAGCGCCTTCGCGACCGTGGTGCGGGGCACCACGTCACCAAGGCCGAGCGTAAAGAAAGTCGTGCCGCTCATGTACGCGTCGGACCAGAACCCGGTCGCGCCGCCCCCCACCACCGTCATGGCGGAGCCGGCAGCCCATTGCAGCAGGCCGAATGAGAACACGATGCCCACCGCCCACAGGGCGAGCAGGAAGAGCAGTGAGAGCGGTCCGTAGAAGGAGAGGAATGCGTCGCGCCGCCGGCCCGACAGGATCTGGGCCGTGGCGCGCCACGGGATCCAGGTCGATCGGTAGAACAGCTTGGTGATGCGGATGCGCCCGCTCACCCGCCGCGGCAGGATGATCGTCTCGAATGCGTCCCACAGCACGAGCGCGAGCAGCACCGCGCCGGCGAGACCGCCCAGCCATCGCATGGCTACCTCCACGACTGCGTCGGCACGTTCGCGGGCGGTTCGAGCGACTGGAGATAGGTCACGAGTTTCCAGATGGCATCGGGCGGCAGCAGACCGCCATACGCCGGCATGCCGTGCGGCTGGCCGTAACAAATCGACTGGAAGATCTCCGCATCGGAGCCGCCGTAGCGCCAGCGGCCGTCGCGCAGGCTGGGGCCCACCCAACCCACCGCCCCGCCGCCGTGACAGCCGTCGCAGTTCATCACGCCGAACGTCCGCTCGCCTTCCGCCGCCGACTGCCGGTCTCCGCTGAACGGATTCCTGTCCGCCCGAGGGGCGCCCGCCGGCGGCGCGACGCCGCCCGCGAAGATGCGCGCGTCCGGTCGCGCCGCGCTGGAAGGTCGTGCGGATTCACGTTCACCGCACGCCGCGGTAACGAGCAGCAGGGTGACTACAGGGCGAAGATCCACACGATGCCTCCCTGGCTGGTGTGCCGGGCGATGTCCGACATGAAGTCCGCCGGCGGCCGCACATCCGCCGGGTCATCCGACCGGACGTCCCCCGCCAGCAGGAACCAGTCGCCGCCGATCCCGGCGTACACCGCCACGTACTGCTTGCCGTCGGGTCCCGTATAGGTAATCGGGTTGCCCACCACTCCCGATCCGACCTTGAACTGCCACAGGACCTTGCCGGTCTTCGCGTCCGCCGCCTTGAACCAGCCGTCCAGCGTTCCGTAGAACGCGACATCGCCCGCGGTGACGAGGGCGCCGCTCCAGACGGGGTAACGCTCCGTCGTTTGCCACACCTTCTTCCCGGCGCCCGCATCCCAGGCGATGAACGCGCCGAGCTGCCCGCCGCGACCGGCGTGGTAGGGAGTGTTCGCGCCGATGAACGGCGTGCCGGCGATGCGGGTGGCCTGCGTCGCCTGGTAGTCCATGCACATGTTGTTGGTGGCGAGGTAGAAGAGCCCCGTGCGCGGTGAGTACGCCGCGGGCGACGCCGGGCTCTTGCCGCCTTCCAGCGACGGACAGACATCCTTGACGTTGCCGCGCGTGGCGCCCGTCAGTTTAGTGGAATCGATCACCGGGCGGCCGCTGGCCACGTCCACCCGCTTCGCCCAATTGAGGTCCACAAACGGCTGTGCCACCAGCACCTCACCCGTGGCCCGGTCCAGGGTGTACGCAAAGCCGTTCTTGTCGAAATGGACCAGGACCTTCCGCGGCCGGCCATTGACGGACAGGTCGGCAAGGATCATCTCCGAGGTCGCGTCGTAGTCCCAGCTGTCGTGGGGTGTGAACTGGTACGCCCACACCAGAGTCCCGTCCTCCGGCCGGCGGGCCAGCACGCTGGCCGTCCATTTGTTATCGCCGGCGCGCTGCTCGGGATTGTAGGGCGCCGGATTGCCGGTGCCGTAGTACAGCAGGTCGAGGCTGGGATCGTAGGACATCCAGCCCCATACCGGCGCGCCGCCGTTCTTCCATACGTCGGCGGGCCAGGTGGTGAGCGCCAGGTCGGCGCCGCGGTCGTAGAACGGCTTGAACGTCCCCGCCTTCGCCAACACGTCGCTGTCGGGGCCGATGTTGTAGGCGGTCCAAACGATCCGGCCCGTCTCGAGATCGAGTCCCTTGAGCCAGCCGTGGATGCCGAACTCGCCGCCCGACGCGCCGACAATGACCCGATGCTTCACGATCAGGGGAGCGACGGGCGTGGTCTCGCCCTGAGCGAGATCCGCGATCCTGGTCTTCCACAGCTCCTTGCCCGTCGCCGCGGCGACGGCGACGGTGTGCCCATCCAGCAGGTTGTACACGATCTTGCCGTCGGCGTAGAAGGCGCCGCGGTTGATCGCATCGCAGCAGGCGATGCCCAGGGCGTTGGGGTCCACCGCCGGACGATACTTCCACTTGAGCGGGTAGCCCGCGCGGGTGAGATCGAAAGCGTAGAGGACGTTCGGGTACGGCGTGACGACGTACATCGTGTTGTCGACCACGAGCGGCTGACCCTCGTGCCCGCCCAACACCCCGGTCGAGAAGGTCCACACCGGGCGCAGCCGGCCGGCGTTGGCGCCCGTGATCTCGCGCAGGTCGCTGTAGCGCGTAGCCGCGTAGTCCCTGGCCGGCATGGGCCAGTCACCGTGCTGCGCGGCAGCCCCCACCGGCAGGGCTGCGAGCAGGGTCAACAGCGTCATTCGGGTCATGCGCGCTTCCCCCTCCCCTTGAAGGGAATATGCAGGCAGGTAGACTTGCTGCGTGAGTCTAGACCGGGTGAAGCACCGCTGGGGGGGTGGGGCTGCGCTCATCGCCCTCGCGGCAACCTGCGCCGCACCCCACACCGGCGCGATCCTCGAGGCGCAGGCGGTTGGCCAAGAGCCGCCTGACTCGACCGAGCCGAAGGTCCCTCGGCTGTTCGACGCGGCGGAGCCGCTCGCGCTCACGCTGACCGCGGACTTCGGGGCCATCGGCAAGCAGCGCGGGACTGAGAAGAAGGACCAACCGGGCGTTCTCTCCTACGCCCCGCCCACGGGCGACTCGGTCAGGTTCGACGTGAAGCTCCGCACGCGCGGTCACTTCCGGCTCAAGATCTGTCAGTATCCGCCGCTCAAAGTCGTGTTCGATAAGGCACAGACGGCGCACACCGCTTTCGCCCACGCGGGCTCGAGCCTCAAGCTCACGGTGCAGTGCCGCAGCGGTCGCGGCAACGCGAACTATCTGCTCGAAGAGTACCTGATCTACCGTGTCTACAACTTGCTGACCGAACGAAGCTTCCGGGCGCGGCTCGCGCGCGTCACGTACGTGGACGCGAAGGGCAAGAACCAGCCTGAGATGCGCTACGCGTTGTTCGTCGAGGACGACGACCGGATGGCGCGGCGCAACAAGGCCAAGGTGCTCGAGCAGAAGGGCGTGTCCCAACTCGACGTGGACCCCGAGCAGATGACACTGGTGGCGGTGTTCCAGTACATGGTCGGCAACACCGACTGGGCGGTGTCTGCCCTGCACAACATCGTGCTCATCGGCGATTCGACCGGGGGCGTCTATCCGGTCCCCTACGACTTCGACTGGGCAGGGGTCATCATGCCTCCCTACGCCCAACCCGACCCGAGCCTCGGCATCGCCACCGTGCGCCAGCGCATCTATCGCGCCGTATGCCGCCGGCCCGAGGAGCTGGCGCCCGTGTTCGCGAAGTTCAATGCACAGAAAGAGGCGATTTACGCGTTGTACCGCGGTCTCGAGAGCGAGGGGCTCGAGCCCAAGCGCATCGCGCAGGCCCTCGAGTACTACGACAAGTTCTACAAGACCATCAACGACCCTGGCGCCATACGTCGCGAATTCACCCGGACCTGCCAGGGAGGCTGAGCTCAGGCACCGCCGTCGTACCGCATCTCGTTCGTGGACCGGAACCCCAGCTTTTCGTACAGTGGTCGCCCCTCGTCCGACGCGTGCAGCACGACGCTCTCGATCCCGTTCCCGCGGCACCACTGCAGCAGCTCCCGCATCAGCGCGTCGGCGACTCCTTTGCGCCGCCACGCCCGCTCGGTGTACACGTTGACGATCAACCCTTGCGGCCCACGCACCAGCCGCTCGCGGGCGACGTCGGCTCGGGGCAAGAGCTCCCGCAACTGAAGTCCGGCGCCGCCGACGATTTCTCTCGACCCCGCGTCCAGCTCCGCGACCCAGCCCACGTAGCGGCCGTCCGTGACGGCCTGAGTGAGGTACGCCCGCGCGGCGTCGATTAGGGTGTCGTACACGCTGGCCGGCAGCTCGCCCATGTCGCGGAACATCTCCGCCCGATGGCGCGCGAGAACGCCCGCGTCGGCGGCGGTGGCTCGGCGGATCCGGTACACCGCTAGTTCCGTTTTTCGAGGAGCTCCAGGGCGCGCCGCAGCCGAGCCACGGCGGCGGCGAACGCCGATTCGCCGTCGAACGGCACCTGTGCGAGCAGCTGCAACGCGTTTCGGACGTGCTCGCCGGGCCCTTCGAGGGAGGGATCGCGCGGCGGGCGGCCGCGGCGTTCCAGGGTGCTGCGCCGCTCGGCGCCGCGACGCCGGTCGACCACGCGGCGGCGCTCGCGCGGCGCCACGACCAGGGCCAGGCGCCGCGGTTCGGCGCGCCGGTCGACGCCGTGGCGGCGGTCGGCAAGCAGACGGGTGATAGTCAAGATGCCGGGAATGTAGCCCCTGCCGGCGGGTCTATCCAGAACCCCTGGTAGATTTCCTCCACACGCATGACATCCATCGTCACGGCTGAGGGGCTCAGCAAGACCTTTCAGGTAAAGGTGCGCGATCCCGGACTGCGCGGCGCCGTGCGCGCGCTGTTCCGGCCGCGCTATCGCGACGTGCTCGCAGTGCGCGACGTGACGTTCCGCATCGAGCCGGGCGAGATCGTCGCGTTCCTCGGTCCGAACGGCGCGGGCAAGACTACGACGCTCAAGATGCTCGCCGGGCTGTTGTACCCGACCAGCGGGCGGGTCGAGGCGGCGGGGTTCGTGCCCTGGACCGGCGGGCCGCCGTTCAAGCGGCGCATCGCGCTCGTGCTCGGCAACCGGCAGCAGCTCGTGTGGGATCTCCCTCCGGAGGAGACGTTCCTGCTCAACCGCGCGATCTACGACATCCCGGAGGTGGACTATCGAGCGCGCCTGGCCGAGCTCGTGACCTTACTCGAGCTGGGCGACGTGCTCCAGAAGCCGGTGCGCCAGCTCTCGCTGGGCGAGCGCATGAAATGCGAGCTCGTGGCGTCCCTGCTGCATCGCCCGCCGCTGCTGTTTCTCGACGAGCCCACGCTGGGACTCGACGTGACCGCCCAGGAAGCGATCCGCCGGTTCCTCATCGAGTACCGCGACCGGCACGGCGCGACGGTGCTGCTCACGTCGCATTACATGCAGGACGTGACCGCGCTCGCGTCGCGGGTGCTGATGATCAACCGCGGCCGCCTGCTGTACGACGGAGCGCTCGATGTCCTGGTGGCGCGGATCGCGCGCACCAAGCGGATCGAGCTGGTGCTCGGAGGAGACGGCGGCGACGGCCATCGCGTCACCGCGGAGGCGCTGGCCGCGTTCGGCGAAGTGAAGAGCTTCCACTTTCCGAACGCGGTGCTCGAGGTGCGGCGCGAGGACGCGCCCGCGACGAGCGCCCGCCTGCTGGCCGCATTCCCCGTAGCCGATCTGTCGATCGAGGATCCGCCGATCGAGGAAGTGATCCGGCTCGCGTTCGCGCGCGGCGTGGAGGAGGAACAGTGATCAAGCGTTACGCGGCGCTGATCCGTAACGCCTGGCTGGTCGACCTTCAATACCGGGCATCGATCGTGCTCTGGTTGCTGTGGGGCGTGACCGAGCCGGCGATCGCGCTCGGCATCTGGTGGGCGATCGCGGGCGACGGCTCGGTCGCCGGGTACGCGCGCGCCGACTTCGCCCGTTATTTCTTCGCCGTCATGCTCATCAACCAGCTGACTATCGCCTGGGATTCCTGGTATCTGGACCGCTGGATCCGCGAAGGCGAGCTCAACTACCGCCTGGCCCGGCCGCTGCACCCCGCGCACGAGGCCGTGGCGGAGAACATCGCGTACAAGGCGCGCACCGCGAGCGTGATCCTCGTGGTCTGGCTGCTCGTCGCCGCGGCGTGGCCCGCAGTGCGCCTGCCGCTCGATCCGGGTCGGTGGGCGCTCACGCTCGTGGCCGTGCTGCTGGCGGCCGCGATGCGGTTCTTCATCAGCTTCACCACGGGCCTGCTGGCGTTCTGGACGACGCGCGCCACGGCGATCATGGAGCTGCACGCGGGGGTCTCCCTGTTCCTCGCCGGGCGGATCGCCCCGCTCGCCTTGCTACCGCCCGCCGTGGCCAGTGTCGCGGGAGCCCTGTGGTTTCGTTCCATGCTCGCGTTCCCGGTGGACCTCCTGACGGGCGCGGTGCACGGCGCGGACGCGATCGTGCGCGGGCTCGCCTCACAGGTCGTTTGGCTGGGCATTTGGATCGTGGCGTACCGGATCGCGTGGAGCCGGGGCATTCGTAAGTACGGCGCGGTGGGCGGATGAACGGGCGCTGGATCCCCTTGCTCGGCGCCTTCTGGCGCCTGAACCTCGCCGAGGAGCTCCAGTACCGCGCCAACTTCGTGGCGAGCGTGCTGGGCACCCTGTTCTCCATGGCGACCGCACTGCTCACCCTCTCCCTCTTCTTTCACCACACCACCAGCCTCGGCGGCTGGGACTACTGGGAGATCGTGGTGCTGCTCGGTGTGTTCAACGCGCTCACCGGGGTGATCGAGGCGGTGCTGCGGCCGGGTATCGGCGAGCTGGCCGGCGAGGTGCGTAGCGGTGAGCTGGATCTGGTGCTCGTGAAGCCGGTGGACGCCCAGGGCTTCGTCTCGTTCCGCCGGCTCGACATCTGGCGCTTCACGGACGTCGTGCTGGGGCTCGCACTGGCGGGCTATGCGCTCACGCGCCTGGGGCGCATACCCTCACTGGCGCAGCTTGCGGCTTTCGCCTTGGCGCTTGCGTCTGCCGCCGTCGTCGTCTACGCCATCTGGGTCGTGCTGATGAGCCTGGCGTTCTGGTTCGTGTCGGTCGAGAACATCGCCGTCCTGTTCGACGCGGTGTACGAGGGCGCGCGCTACCCCGTCTCGGCGTACCCGGGAGCGTTGCGGTTCGTGTTCGTGTACCTCATCCCGATCGCGTGGACCACGACCATCCCGGCGTCGGCGCTCACGGGCCGGCTGCGGCCGGAGATCGCGCTCGCCGCGGCCCTCGTGGCGGGCCTGGCGTTCGCGCTCTCGCGAGCACTGTGGCGCGCGGCGCTCAAGCGGTACGCCGGCGCCAGCGGGTGAGGAAGGCTACCCCGCCGTCGCGTCGTCTTTCGGCTTGTCGCCCTTCTTGAAGAACCAGATCGCCAGCATGACGAGGCCCACAATGAGCACCACTTTGAACAGCAACATGACAAACGGGAGCAACACGAGTGACGCGATCTTCCAAAGGGCGAAGCCACCAACGCCGAGGGCGGCGAGCTGCAGGAGCGGTTTGGCCATGGCCGGTTGTGTCGAGTGAAAGGGATGGGATCCGTACGAAGGAAGTGGCGGCGCGGTGTCACTACGCGACCCGATCGGTCCACACCGCCAGCTCGTTCCCGCTGGGATCGGTGAAGTGGAATCGGCGGCCGCCCGGGAACGGGTAGGTCTTTCGGACGATCTTCCCGCCCGCCTGCTTGATCTTCGCTTCAATCGCTTCGAGCTGGACGGCGTAGATCACTACCAGTGGATTGGCGGGCCGCACGGGCGCGTCCTTCGTGAAGCCGCCGCTCAGACGACCATCCTGGAAGCTCGTGTAGTCCGGTCCGTAATCCTGGAACCGCCAGCCGAAGACCTTCTCATAAAATTCCCTGGTCCGGCTCACGTCGGTTGCGCCGAATTCGACGTAATCGACTCGCCGGTCCTGATCGCTCCGCGCCACCGGCGTCTCCTTCCGCTGATGACGTCCAAGATAACTTCCTGTTTGACTTCCCTGGGACCGACCGCTAGCCTTCGTCGTGCGTAGCACGTCAAGGCGGGGCTTGGCCAATGCGCCGGTCCCGCCTTTTCGTTTCCCCCCTCACGCGGGCGGATCGATGGCGAAGGAAGAAGCGATCGAGATCAACGGCACCGTCGAGCAGGTGCTCCCCAACACGACGTTCCGCGTCCTGCTCGAGAACGGCCACTACGTGCTCGCGACGATCGCGGGGAAGATGCGGCGATTCCGCATCCGCGTGCTCGCCGGCGATCGGGTCACGCTCGCCGTGTCCCCCTACGACCTCACACGCGGGCGCATCACGTACCGGTACAAGTGAACCGGGCGCTGGCGCGGACGGGCCTCGTCAAAGACGGCGGCCCGCCCCGCTGCCCCCAATGCGCGCAGCGTCTCGCGTTCGGGACCGATCGGCTCGGTCGCACGACGGAATCGTGCGGCTGCGGGTACCGGGCCTACGTGCAGGTGCGCGCCACCGAGCCCGGCATCCTGGCCCCTCCCGCTCTTGCGGACCCTCCCGTTTGAGGCCACTCTAGCCCGCCCTCTTCAGGACCTTCTGTTGCGTTTCGCTACCCTCGCGCCTGTCCTCGCCGTCGCCCTGGCATTCCCAACAAACGCCGCATCGCAGGGGGCGCGCGTCGAGATCACCGTGCCGGCGACGCTGCGCGGCGCGCCCGTAACCGGACGCATGTACGTGTTCGTGACACGGCACGACGACGTCGAGCCGCGCCTCCAGGTGCGTCACGAGAGCGATTGCACCCCGTTCTTCGGCGTGGACGTCGCACAGCTCGTGCCCGGCGCCCCCGGGGTGATCGACGGCACGACCCTCGGCTATCCGGTGGCGAGCCTCACGGAGATCCCCGCGGGCGAGTACTACGTGCAGGGGTTGCTCAACGTGTACTCGGAGTTCCACCGCGCGGACGGGCACGCGCTGTGGCTGCACGACGATCAATGGGAAGGCCAGCAGTTCAACAAGTCGCCGGGGAATTTGGTGAGCGCGGTCCGGAAGGTCCATCTCGATCCGGCCCGATCGGACACGATCCGGCTCGAGCTCACGCGCGTGCTCCCGCCGATCGACCTGCCGCCGGACACGAAGTGGGTCAAGCACATCAAGATTCAGAGCAAGCTGCTCACCGCCTGGTGGGGACGACCGATCTACCTCGGCGCGACGGTGCTACTGCCGCGCGGCTACGACGCGGATACGGCCCGTCGCTATCCCACCGTGTACCAGCAGGGGCACTTCACCCTCAATCCGCCATTCGGGTTCTCGACCGACAGCACTCCCGAGACCGCGGCGGAACGGGCGGCGCGGCTCGCGCGCAGTGCGCGCGAGCCCGGGTTCGAGTTCTATCGGGCGTGGAGCGCTCCCAATTTCCCGCGCCTAATCGCCGTGACGTTCCAGCATCCCACGCCGTACTTCGACGACTCGTACGCCGTGAATTCGGCGAACAATGGCCCGTACGGAGACGCGCTGCTGCAGGAGCTCATTCCCTATCTCGAGGAGCACTTCCGGATGATCCGCGAGCCGTGGGCGCGCGGGCTCACGGGCGGGTCGACCGGCGGTTGGGAGGCGCTGGCGCTCCAGGTGTACCACCCGGACTTCTTCGGCGGGACGTGGGTGCTGTACCCGGACCCGGTCGACTTCCGCAACTACGAGATCCCCGATATCTACAGCGACACGAGCGCGTTCGTGCATCAGGTGGCGGAATGGCTGACCGCGGACGTGCCGGCGGAGCAGGAAGTGACCGGCCAGCCGCGCATCAGCATCCGGCAGGAGAGTCAGTTCGAGGTGGTGCTCGGCAGCCGCGCTCGCTCGGGCGAGCAGTTCGCGATCTGGGAGGCGACGTACGGTCCCGTGGCGGCGGACGGCTACCCGGCCGAGCTGTGGAATCTCCGCACCGGAACGATCGACCGTAGCGTGGCCGAGTATTTCCGCACCCACGACTACGACCTGCGTGATTACCTGGAGCGGAACTGGGCGAGGCTCGGGCCCAAGCTCAAGAGCCAGATCCATGTCTTCACCGGCGACATGGACACCTTCTACCTGAACCTCGCCGTGTACCGGCTGGAGGAGTTCCTCACCCGCACCCGCCCCGCGGCCGACGCCGAGTTCGTTTACGGACGCCCCATGAAGCCGCACGGCTGGCAGCCGTGGACCAACGCCGAGCTGATGCGGATCATGGCCCGGCACATGGAGCGGCGTCGGCCGCGGCGATGAGCCTACATCGCGCCGGGAGCCGACCGCCGCGCGTCGAGGCTGATCGGGCCAGCGCCGAAGTGCGTGATCAAGAGCGCGGCGCCGAGCATCGACACATTCTTCATGAACAGCGCCATCTGCACCCCGCGCATCATCGGGTCGGTCACCGCCCAGAAGTTGTGCATCATGAGCGACACGGGCACCAGGAACAGCACGATCAGCCAGCCGCCGATTTTGGCCTTGTAGCCGAGCGTGATGCTCAAGCCTCCGAGCGTGGCGATCACACCCGACAGCGGGACCAGCAACCCCGGGGCCGGCACCCCCGCCTGGGCGGCGTATCCGATATATCCCGCGGAGAAATGCCCGAATGCCGTCATCAAAAAGATGGCGGAATAGAGGAGTCGACCGAGGGGAACGAGGTAGACCACGGGAATCCCCTTTCTGTGGTAAGAGAATGAATCAGGACGTCAGCGCGCTGAGCGCGTTCTGCAGACTCGCCGCCTCGCCCGCCTTGAGCGCGCCGACGATGGCGCGTTGCGCTTCGGCGAGCGCACGTACGCCCTTGGCATGCGCCTGCGTGCCTGCGGGTGTGAGCTCGGCCAGGACGCTGCGGCGGTCGTCGGGATCGGCCCGGCGGCGTACCAGGCCGTCTTTCTCGAGGCGATCCATCAGCTGGGTGATGTTGGAGCGCACGCAGTGCTGGCGCGCGGCCAGGTCGGACAGGGGTAACGGCTCCTCCGCCTCCGCCAGGAAGTGCAACACCGCGAGCTTCGCCAGGGACAACCCGGCCGGGCTCAGGGCCGCTTCGAGGCGCGCCTCCATGGCGTCCGCCGCGCTCAGGAACGAGAACACGAGGGACTCGGCCGTCGGGCGGCGCGCGCCCTTTCGGGGACGCTTGCGCACGCCTTCATTATGACTCACTCCTGGGCGGTCGGCCACCCGGCCCCCACGGCGCGATACAGCTGTACGGCGGTGACGAGCTGGTCCCGCTCCGCCTGGGTGAGTGCCAGCTCGGCGCCGAACAGGCCGCGCTGCGCGTCGAGCACATCGAGGTAGCTCGACACCCCGTTCCGATAGCGCATGTCCGCGAGCTCGAGCGCCCGGCGCAGCGCGATCACCTGGCGCTCCTGGGCGGCGCTCCGATCCTGGGCGGTCCGCAACCCCACGAGCGCGTCTTCCACTTCGCGCAGCGCTACGAGCACCGTCTGCTCATAGCGCGACCGCGCCTGCGTGGCACGCGCCCGGGCGACGTTGACCTGCTCCCCCGCCCCCGGCCGTCCCTCTTTGAACAGCGGGATTGAGACGCCGGCGAACGCCTGCCAGATGTTGGTTCCCGACCCGAACCACTTGGACCACTCGGTGCTCTGGGTGCCGTACTGTCCGGTGATGGTGAAGGTCGGCAGGAACGCGGCCTGCGCCACGCCGATCCGGGCCGTGGCGGCGCGGAGCGTCGCTTCGGCGCTCCGGACGTCCGGCCGGTTGCCGAGCAGGGCGGACGGCACGCCGGCCGGGACCGGAATCAAGCCCGCCATCTCGGTGAGCGCGCGGCCCCGCGCGATCGCGCCAGGGTTGTGTCCCACCAGCACGCTGAGCGCGTTCTCCTGCTGCGCCACCTGCCGCTCGAAGTCGGCGACGCTCGCGGCCGGACTCGCCACCTCGGCTTCGAACTGCCGCACGTCGAGCTCCGAGATCAGACCCTGGTCGAGGCGGCGGCGGGCGAGCGCCAGCGTTTGCCGCCGCGAGTCGAGCGTGCGGCGCGAGATGGCGAGGTTCAAGTCTGCCGCGCGCAGGTCGAAGTAGGCCGTCGCCACGTCGCCGATGAGCGACAATTGCAACGCGCGCCGATCTGCTTCGCGGACCACGAGATCCGAGCGCGCGGCGCTCGTGCTGCGGCGCAGCCGGCCCCAGACATCGAGCTCCCAGCTCAGGTCGGCCGTCGCCCGGTACTGGTTGTAGGTGAACGACCCGAACGTGCCGAACGCTTGCTCGTTGCGGCCGGCCTGACCGTTGGCCGACAGCTGTGGCAGGAGCGCGCCTCGCGTGGCCCGGTACTGGGCGCGGAACTCGTCGATCACGGCGAGCGCGGTGCGCATGTCGCGGTTATCCCGCAGGCTCGTGTCCACGAGGTGCCGGAGCACGGAGTCCTGGATCAGGTCGATCCAGCGGAGCGCGGCCGTCGAGTCCCCGCGCGGACGCGGAGACGTGGTGTCGTACGCGAACGGCACGCGCGCCGTATCGGCCCCGGCCGGCAGCAGCGTGTCCCGGCTGGTGCGCAGCGAGTCGTAGAACCGCCGGAGCGAGTCTTCGGACGCCGCACGCGGCCGCCACCCGTCCGGCATCCCGAGCGAGGAGCGGTGATATCCCGGTCCCACCGCGCAGGACGCGGCGAGCATTATCAAGACGAGGAAGGCGCACCGTGCGCGCCGTCGCATCTCAGTCGCCCTCCACGGGAAGCGGAGCGGTCTGCACGGTGGCTGTGCGCTCGCTCAAGGCCTTGATCGCCGTGAAGAACAAGGGGATGAAGAAGATTCCCACGCCGGTCGCCACCAGCATCCCGAAGAACACACCCGTGCCGATCGAGTGGCGGCTCGCGGCCCCTGCGCCGCTAGACGTGAGCAAGGGCGTGACGCCCAGAATGAATGCGAACGATGTCATGAGGATGGGCCGCAACCGCTCCTGGCCAGCCTCGAGCGCCGCCTCGCGAATCGACCGTCCCTGGGCGCGCAGCTCGTTCGCGAACTCGACGATCAGAATCGCGTTCTTCGCCGCGAGGCCGACCACCACGATCAGGCCGATCTGCACGTACACGTCGTTCGGCATGCCGCGCAGCCAGACGCCGAGCAGCGCGCCGAACGTCCCGAACGGCACGGCCAAGAGCACCGCGAACGGGATCGACCAGCTCTCATACTGCGCCGCCAGCACCAGGAACACCATCACGAGGCCGAGCGCGAACACCAGGCCTCCCTGGCCGCCCGAGGCCAGCTCCTGATAGGATTGGCCGCTGAAGGCGTAGCCCACGCCCTGAGCGGCGTACTTCTCCTGCGCCAGCCGCTCGACCGCGTCGAGCATCTGGCCTGAGCTCTTGCCCGGGGCGGGAGCCCCGATCACGAGCGCCGAGGTAAACCCGTTGAAGCGCGTCAGGATGCTCGGCCCGGCCCGGAACTCCGTCCGCGTGAGCGCGGAGACGGGCACCATGTGCTGATCGGGACCGCGCACATACAGGCGGCCGATGTCTTCCGGCGTCTGGCGGAACTTGGGCTGCGCCTCCGCCTGCACGCGATATGTCTTGCCGTACAGATTGAAGTCGTTGATATAGAGGGTCGAAAGGAACGCCTGGAGCGTCTGGAACAGCTCCGTGAGGGAGATCCCCAGCGTCTTGGCCTTCTCCCGGTCCACGCGGACGTAGAGTTGTGGTGTGTTCACCCGGATGGTCGAGTACACGCCCCGCAGCTCCGGACGCCCGTTGGCCTCGCGGGTGAAATCATTGACGAGCCCGGCGAACCGTTGCACGTCGTTCACCCCTCGATCCTGCAGATTCATCTCGAGGCCGGCGGTCGTGCCCAGGCCGATGATCTCCGGCAGATTGAACGCGAACCCCCGCGCGTTCCGCATGCCGAACAGATAGCCGTTCACGGCGCCGAGTACCGCGTTGATCTGGTCCCTCCGGGACGTGCGCTCGTCCCAGGGCTTCATGTTGACGAAGATGATCGCGGCGTTCGTCTGGTTCGCGTTCTGGATGAAGTCCAGCCCGACGAGCGACACGACGTGCTCGACGGCCGGCTGCTGCTTGAGGAAGGCTTCGATCCCGCCGACGACGCGTTCGGTCCGCTCGCGCGAGGCGTCGTCCGGCAACGCCACGAGCATCGCGAAGTACCCCTTGTCTTCGCTGGGGATGAACCCGCTGGGCACGCTGCGCACCAGCACGAAGAGCAACGCGACGACGACCCCAAAGGCGGCGAAGAACGTGCGGGGATGGTCGATCACGCGTCCCGCCGCGCCGAGGTAGCGTTCCGTGGCCGCGCGGAAGCCCCGGTTGAACCGGTCGAAGAACCTGCCCAGGAGGCCCCGGGACTTGCGTCCGGGGTCAGTGGGCCTGAGGAGCACGGCGCACAACGCCGGCGTGAGCGTCAACGCCACGATCCCCGAAAGGACGACCGCGATCGCGATCGTGATCGCGAACTGCCGGTACATGAGGCCCGTGATGCCCGCGAGGAAGGCCACGGGGACGAAGACGGAGCACAGCACGAGCACGATCGCGATCAGGGCCCGGCTCACCTGGCGCATCGCCCGGTCCGCGGCCACCGCGGGCGAGACCCCTTCGCTCGCCATGATCCGTTCCACGTTCTCGATCACGACGATCGCGTCGTCCACCACGATGCCGATTGCCAATACCAGACCAAAC
>WNEY01000352.1_pt1 | contig 27696 bp, 28 predicted proteins | sample 5400531 | NCBI WGS metagenome assembly WNEY01 (sample SAMN13153338, study PRJNA577476) | soil metagenome | isolation source: 200 cm saprolite under Douglas fir tree site 1 | place: USA:California | collected 2015-04-18
AGCGATCACGTCACCATCGGCGACGGCACCCAGGTCGGCGGCCAGTCAGCGATCTTCGAGGACGTCGGCCCGGGCGAGCGAGTGTGGGGTTCGCCAGCGCGCCCCATCATCCAGGCCAAGCGGATCGCCGTTCTCGAAACGCGGCTGCCCGAGCTGGCCCGGCGCCTCCACGCGCTGGAGGTGAAGCTGCGCCGGCTTGAAGACGACGCACGACGCAAGGGCGGCGGCGCATGACCACGGCCATCCACGCGACCGCGATCATCGATCCGCGCGCCACCGTTGGCCCCGACGTCACAGTCGGCGCCTATAGCGTCATCGGCCCCGAGGTGGTCCTCGGCGCCGGGAGCGAGATCGGCCACCACGTCGTGCTCGAAGGGCGCGTCGTGCTGGGCGCGCGCGTCAAAGTTGGCCACAGCTCCGTGCTCGGCGGCGAGCCGCAGGACCTCAAGTACAAGCCGGGGACGCCCTCGGGGGTGCGGATCGGCGAGGGCACCGTGATCCGCGAGATGGTCACGATCCATCGCGCGACGACGGCCCACGCCTGGACGGAGGTCGGTCCCGACTGCCTGATCATGGGCGGTGCACACATCGCCCACGACTGCCGGGTCGGCCGCAAGGTGATCGTCATCAACTACGCCGGCATCACCGGCCACTGCCTGATCGACGACTTCGCCACGGTGGGCGGGCTGACGGGCATCGTGCCGTTCATACGGATTGGCGCCTACGCGTACGTCGGCGGCTGCGGCAAGATCACCGCCGACGTGCCGCCTTGCATGATCGCCGAGGGCCTTCCCGGAACGGTGCGCGGCGTCAACGTCGTCGGCCTGCGGCGGGCCGGCGTGACGGCCGCCGATCGGCGTATCGTGCAGGAGGCCCATCGGATCCTGTACCGGAGCGGGCTGACGCCACGGCGGGCCCTGGAGCGCATCCAGCAGGAGCTGGACCGGACACCGCTGATCGAGACCCTGGTCGAATTCCTGGTGTCCGCCCGGCGCGGCATCTGCGGGCCGCCCGAGGGCTGGGACGCGGAAGGACAGGACGTGAGCGACGACGCCGAGCGGGTGGTGTGATGGCCGAGGCAGGACGCCGGATCCGAGCGGGCGTGGTGGGTGCGGGTCACATGGGGCAGTACCACGCCCGGGTCTACGCCGAGCTGTGGGACGTCGATCTCGTCGGGGTGGTGGACGTCGATAAAGACCGCGCGGTCGACACCGCCCGGCACTACGACACACTGGCCTTCACCGATCACCGCGAGCTCGTCGGTCATGTCGACGTGGCCAGCGTGGCGGTGCCGACCGAGCAGCACTTCGCCGTAGCCCGGGACCTGATGCAGGCGGGCATCGGCGTCCTCGTCGAGAAGCCGATGACGCCGACGCTCGAAGAGGCCCGGAAGCTCTTCGCCATCGCCCGGCAGTCGGGCGCCGCGCTGCAGGTTGGCCACGTCGAGCGGTTCAACGGCGCCGTCCAGGAGCTTCGCAAGATCGTCGAGCACCCGATCCTGGTCGAGTCCCGGCGGCTCGGGCCGTTCGTGCCCCGCGTACAAAAGGACACCGTGGTCATGGATTTGATGATCCACGATCTCGACATCATCTTGGCCTTGGTGGATTCGGCGCCCCGCCGCCTCACGGCCTTCGGCGCCTCCGTCCACTCCGACGTTACCGACGTCGCCAACGCCCAGATCTGGTTCGAGTCGGGGGCGATCGCCAGCATCACGGCCAGCCGGGCCACGGAAGAGAAGATCCGCACGCTCGCCGTCACCCAGGCCGGCGCCTACATCCTCCTCGACTACCTCGTGCAGGACATCCAGATTCATCGCCGCGCGGCCCAGGAGAGCACCCCGAACCGGGAGGCCATCCGCTATCGCCAGGCATCCTTCGTTGAGCACCTGTTCGTCCACAAGGAGAACCCGCTCAAGCTCGAGATCCTCAACATCATCGGCATGGTGCGGAAGATCCGGGCCGGTGACCGGGTCGAGCTGGCCGAGGCGGACGATCTGCAGTCGCTCGCCATGGCTCTCGAGATCGAGCGCATGATCCGGGACGGCCGCTGCGAGGCCGCCTGGCCGAACGACGTGCCGTGGAGCGTACCCTCGGCTTGATGTGCGGCGCCGGTGCGCTGCCGGCGCGCATGGCGGCCGAGGCGAGACGCCAGGGATGGCGGATCACCGCCTTCACGTTCGGCGACGGCCTCGATCTCGGCGCCTACGCCGAGCGCACCGTGCCGAGCCGGCTCGCCGAGGTCGGCGCCGTCCTGGCCACCCTCCAGCGGGAGGGCATCGGGGCCGTGTTGCTGTCGGGCAAGTTCCTTCACCAACAGGTGCTGTCGGGCCCCGTCGACGCCGCCGTGGCCAGCATCGCGCAGCGCGCCGGATCGATGACGGACCGCAAGCTTCTCGACATGGTCGTGAAGACGCTCACCGAGCTCGGCGTCGAGGTCCTCGATCAGCGTCAGTTCCTCGGCGACCCGCTCGCCGCCGAGGGATGGCTGAGCGCCCGTGAGCCGACGGCGGAGGAATGGCGCGACGTGCGCTTCGGTCTCGGGATCGCGCGCATGTTGGCCGACGCCCACGTCGGTCAGGCGGTCGTGGTCAAGCGCGGCGCCGTGCTGGCGGTGGAGGCGCTCGAGGGAACGACCGAGGCCATCCTCCGCGGCACGGCGCTCGCCGGGGCGGGCGCCGTCATCGTGAAGGCCACGGCGCACGCGCACGACTACCGGTTGGACACGCCCACGATCGGCATCGAGACGATCGCCGCCGCCGTCGCGGGTCGTGCGGCGGTGCTGGCGGTGGAGACGGGGCGCGTGGCGATTCTCGATCGCGACGCCGTCGTGCAGGCGGCCGACGCCGCCGGTCTCAGCCTGCTGAGCGTCGATGATGGCGGCTGAGTCCGGACGCCGTCCCGTCGTCATGCTGTCGGCGGGCGAGGTGTCAGGCGACCTCCATGGCGGAGCGCTGGCGGCGGCCCTGCGCACGCTGGCGCCGGAGGCGCGCCTGTTCGGGATGGGTGGCGAGCGGATGGCGGCCGCCGGCGTGGAGCTGCTCGCCGATGCGCGCGACATGGCGGTCGTCGGGTTCACCGAGGCGTTGCGACGTCTGCCGCGCCTGCGCCGCACGTTTGCTGAGCTCCGCGACGCCCTGCTCGCTCAGAACCCCGACGTGCTGGTGACGATCGATTACCCCGGATTCAACCTGCGCCTGGCCGAAGTGGCCTGGGGCGCCGGCATCCCCGTCGTCTACTTCGTCCCTCCACAGATTTGGGCGTGGCGGGCCGGTCGTATCCGCGTGATTCGCGACCGGGTGAGCCTCGTGCTGACGGTGCTTCCCTTCGAGCGCGCCCTCTACCGCCAGGCTGACGTGCCCGTCGAGTTCGTCGGCCATCCGATTGTCGACACGCTGGTCGGAGCGCCGAGCCGAGCCGACGCCCGGCGGCGCCTCGGCCTCGCCGACGGCGATCTCGTCGTCGGGCTCCTGCCGGGCAGCCGCGCTCATGAGATCGCGCGCCTGACGCCGATCATCCGCACCGCCGCGGCGACGGTGGCCTCGCGCCATCCCCACGCTCGCTTCGTCCTGGCGCTGGCGCCGACCGTGGCGGCGGCCGACGTGACCGCGCACCTGGGCACGAGTCCTGCCATCGACCTCGTGGCCGACGCTCACGCCGTGATGCGCGCGTCCGACCTGCTGCTGGCGACCTCGGGCACGGCGACGCTGGAGGCGGCGCTGCTCGGGACGCCGATGGTGGTGATCTACCGCGTCTCCTGGCTCAGTCAGATGGTCGGCCACGCCGTCGTACGCATCCCGTGGATCAGTCTGCCCAACATCATTCTCGGGCGCGGCGTGGTCCCGGAGCTTGTCCTGCGGAGCGAGGCCACGGCCGAGCAGCTCGCCGCAAGCGCCCTGAGACTGATCGAGACCCCCGGGGCGCTCGATGCCCAGCGGTCCGCGTTTCGAGAGCTGGCCGCCGAGGTCGGCGAGCCCGGTGTGGCCCAGCGGGCGGCGGCCCGGGTGCTGGCCGTCATCGGCACGTCGCGCGGACGCCATGAGAGCATCAGCATCCCGGTGACGGTGTCGCCGCGCCTGGCCGGAGCGACGTGAGGGCCGCAATACTCACCGCGCTGGCGCCCGCGGCCACGTCCGCCATCGTGACGTCACTGGGCGCGACGCTCCGGGTGCGCGCCGTCGGCATCGATCGATTGAAGCCGCTCTGGACGGCCGGCCGCCCCCTGATCTATGCGGTCTGGCACGGCCGCATCGTGATGATGCCGTGGCTCAACGCCTGGCTGCGACGCACACGCGGCGCGCGCCGCGTCGCCGTCCTCGCCAGCCGCTCGCGCGACGGCGAGATCGTCAGCCGGTACGTCGCCCGATTCGGCCTCGCCACCGTCCGGGGCTCGTCGTCACGCGGGGGCGCCGGCGCCCTGCGACAGCTCGTCGCCACCGTGCGGGCGGGTGAGGACGTCGCCGTCGTCCCGGATGGTCCCCGCGGACCGCGGCGTCAGCTCCAGCCCGGCGTGGTGACGCTGGCCGCGCTCACCGGCGCGCCCATCGTGCCGCTGGCCTTCGCCGCGCGACCGGCGCGGCGGCTCCGGAGCTGGGACGAGCAATTGATCCCGTTCCCGTTCGCCCGCAGCGCGGTGGTGTTCGGCGAGCCGATCTCGGTCCTTCGCGACGCGGACCGCGAGCGGGCGGCCAAGGACGTCGAGCGGGCATTGAACGACACGACGGCCGACGCCGACCACCTGGTCGCCTCGTGATTCACCGGCTCTACACCGTATCGCTGGGCGGCCTCGTGGCCGTGTATGCGCCGATGGCGCTCTACCGGCGGCTCCGGCGCGGCGTGCCCCTCCATCTTCGTGCGCGCCTCGGGTTCGGTGCCGTCCGCTCGGATGGGCCGACCGCGTGGGTGCACGCCGTATCGGTCGGGGAGACGATCGCGGCGCTGCCGCTCATCGAGGGCATCCGGCGGCTGGCGCCGGCGTTGCCGCCGGTCGTCACCACCGTCACCGATACCGGGGCCCACGTCGTGAGCGAGCGCCTGGGCGATCGCGCCATCCATCGCTTCTTCCCGCTCGACTTTCCGGGCGCGGTGCGGCGTGCCCTCGATGCGATCAATCCCGCGTTCCTCGTCTGCATGGAGACCGAGATCTGGCCCAACATGCTCCGGGTGCTCGCACAGCGCCGCGTGCCCGTCATGATCGCCAACGGCCGGGTGTCCGATCGCTCGTTCCGTCGCTATCGTCTCGTGAGGCCGCTGCTCCGGCGCGTGCTCGATCACGTCACGGTCTTCGCCATGCGATCCGAGGAGGATGCGCAGCGGATGATCGCGCTGGGGGCGCGCCCCGAGCGCGTCTTCGTCACCGGCAACATCAAGCACGAGCCCCTCCCGGAAGCGGGCGGAGTCGAGCTGTGGCAGCGCCTGCTCGGCCTCGGCCGCGAGCAGCGCGTCTGGATCGCCGGCAGCACCCATCACGGCGAGGAAGCCGCCGCGCTCGATGCCCATGCCGCCGCGTGTCGCGCCTGCCCGGACCTCGTGCTCGTGCTGGCGCCCCGCCACCCCGAGCGGGTGGCCCAAGTGGCGGCGCTGGTGGAAGCTCGCGGCTGGCCGGCCGTCAAGCGCAGCGAGCTTCCCCGCGAGCGCCAGCGCGGCGCGGTCATCGTGCTGGACACCGTCGGCGAGCTGGCTCAGCTCTACGGCATCGCCGACGTCGTGTTCGTCGGCGGCAGCCTGGTGGCGGCTGGCGGTCACAACATGCTGGAGCCGGCGCAGCGTCGCAAACCGGTGCTCTTCGGCCCCTACACGGCGAATTTCAAGGAGGCGGCCGCGCTTCTCGTGGAGGGCGGCGGCGGCATCGTCGTTCGGGACGCAGCCGCGCTCGCGACGGAGCTGGCCCGTCTGCTCGCCGATCCCGTTCTGCGGGCGAAGGTCGGCGGACTCGCCTACGAGTCGGTGGCCGGTCGCCACGGCGCGGTGAAGGCGACCCTCGACCTCGTGGAGCGATTTCTGCTTCCGGCCGGCGCACCATGACGCGCGAGAACACCGGAGCGCGGCTGGTGCAGGGCTGGGAGCGCGGCTTCGCGCCGCCGGCCGCGGCGGTGCTGGGCACGCTCGCCGGCGGCTACCGGCGATTCCTTGGAGCTCGCGAGTGGCTCTACGAGCGGGGCGTGCTGCGCTCGCGTGGTCTGGGGCGGCCCGTCGTCGCCATCGGCAACCTCACCGTCGGCGGCACCGGCAAGACGCCGGCCGTGGAGATGGCGGTGCAGACGCTGCTCGAGCTCGGGCATCGCCCGGTCGTCGTGAGCCGGGGCTATCGCCGGCAGAGCCGGGGTGTGCAGATCGTCGCCGACACGTCGAGCGTGCGGCTCGATGCCGAGGAGGCCGGCGACGAGCCGTTCCTCCTCGCGCGCCGGCTGCCCGGCGTTCCGGTCGTCGTCGGCAGCAACCGCTATCTGGCCGCGCGCCTGGCCATCTCGCGTTTCCCGGTCACCGCGATCGTCCTCGACGACGGCTTCCAGCACCGCACGCTCGACAAGGATCTCGAGATCGTCATGGTGCGTGCCCATCATCCGTGGGGCAACGGCCAGCTCCTTCCGGGCGGCCCGTTGCGGGAGCCCCTGTCGGCCCTCGCGCGCGCGCAGCTCATCGTCACCACCGGGGCCCGGAGCGAGGCGGATCTCGCCGAGGTTCGCGCGACCGCGGATGTCCACGCCCCCGGTGTGCCCGTGCTCGCCGCCCGTCACCGCGCCGTCGAGTGCTGGGAAGCCGAGCGCATGCGTCCTCACCGGCTGAGCGATCTCGCCGGAGCTCGCGTGCTGGCGTTCGCCGGCATCGCGGCACCGGCCGGCTTCGAGGCCACGCTCGGCGAGCTCGACGTGGACACCGCCGCGTTCGTGACCTTCGCCGACCATTACTGGTACAAGCCCGACGACCTGCGCCGGCTCGACGAGCGAGCCGCATCGCTCGGCGTGGCCGGGCTCGTCACCACTGAGAAGGACTGGGTACGACTGCGCCGGCTGCCGCTCCCCAAGCGGCCGGTATACGTCGTCAGCGTGCGACTGGAGCTCAGCGCCGGTCACGCGATGTGGCGAGCGGCCTTCGAGCGCGCATGCCCGAGACGCTGATCGTCCGCCTGCCCAACTGGCTGGGCGACACGGTCATGGCCGTGCCCACGGTGCGTGCGCTCCGGAAGGCGCGCCGCCAGGCGAAGCTCGTCCTCGCCGGGCCCTGGTCCGGGCTCTTCGCGAAGCAGGATCTCGCCGACGTCCTGGTGGAGTATCCACGCGCGTGGAGCGGGCGGCTGCGCGTCGCCGACACGGTGCGCGGTCTGGGCGCGGACGTGGCCGTGCTCCTGCCGAACTCCTTCGAGGCTGCCGCCGCGGCGTGGTACTGGCGGGCCAAGAGGCGGATCGGCTTCGCCGCGGGTGGCCGCGACCGGTTGCTGACCGACCGCATCTCGCTGCCGGCCTCCCGCGGGCACCAGATCGACGAATACGGCATGCTGCTGGAGCCACTCGGCGTGCGATCGCCGGAGGCGGCGCCGGCCCTGACGCCGCCGCCGGCCGACGGCGATGAGCGGAGGAGCGTGCGCGCGCTGCTCGCCGAAGCCGGCGCCAGCGGCGGCCCGCGGATCGGCGTCCATCTCGGCGCGGCCTTCGGGCCGTCGAAGATCTGGCCTATCGAACGCCTCGTGGAGTTCTGCGCGCTCACTCGCGGCGACGACGCCGTCCCCGTGCTCATGGGCGCTCCCGACGACGAACCGCTGGCCCGTGCAGTCACGGAACGTACCAGTGTCGCGAACCTGGTGGGACGCGACCGGCCGGATCTTCTGACCGCGCTCCTCAGCGAGCTCGACGTCGTCGTGTGCGGCGACACCGGAGTCGGTCATCTGGCGGCGGCGCTGGGGACGCCGGTCGTCACGCTCTTCGGGCCCACCGACTGGCGGCTGACCGCGCCGCGCGGTCCCGCCGAGGTCGTGCGTCACCCGACGCCCTGCTCGCCGTGCTTTTACCGCACGTGTCCGATCGATCATCCGTGTCTGCGCGGCGTCGCCGCGGCCGCAGTCGCGGAGCGCGTGCGCCATCTGCTGGTCAAGGCCGGCGCGCGGAGACGATGAGCCTCACCGTCCTTCATCTGGCCGCCAACCGCTGGTGGACGGGCAGCGCCGATCCCGTGATCCAGCTCGCGACCGGTCTCCGCGCGCGCGGTCATCGTGTGCTGCTCGGGGTCATTCCGGGCGACCGCTTCGAGGCCAAGGCGCGCGCCGCCGGCGTCGACATCGTGCCCGGCCTCAGCCTGCAGACGAGCCTGCAACCGTTCGCGTTCGTGCGTGACGTCCGCCGGCTGAGCGCGGTGGTCCGCGATGAGAGCGTCGACGTGATCCATTGCCATCATTCGCACGATCACTGGCTCAGCATGCTGATCCGGGATGCGCGCGATGATCGGCTGGTGCCCGTGGTGAGGACGTTCCACGCTTTCCGCGCCGTCAAGAGCGGGCGGCTGGCGCGCTGGCTGCACCGGCGCACGGCGGCCGTCTTTGCCGTATCCGGCCAGATCGAGGCGCGCTGCCGGGACGTCGGTGTCCCCGCCGAGCGCGTGTTCCGCGTGCCGGGCGTGACCGATCTGCCGCGCTTTGCCGGGGACGCCGATCCGCGACCGATCCGCGACGAGCTGAAGCTCGGCACGTCGCCCGTGATCGTGTCCGTCTCGCGGCTCGCCCGCAATCGCGGCCACGAGGTGTTGCTCTCGGCATTCCGCATGCTGCTCGAGAAGTTTCCCGACGCCCGACTGCTGCTCGTGGGTAAAGGGGAGACGCGGCCACGGCTGGAGGCTCTCGTCGCCGCGACCGGCCTCTCCGAGCGCGTCATCTTCACCGGCTACCGGGATGGCGATCTGCCCGCGGTCCTCGCCGCGGCCGACTGCTTCGTGCTGATGGCCGCCGGCTCCGACGAGTCGTGCCGGGCCGCGCTGGAGGCGATGGCGGCGGCGCGGCCGGTGGTGGCGCGTGCGGTCGGCGCGCTGCCCGACACGATCGTGGCCGGCGAGACCGGGTTGCTCGTCGAAGACGACCGCCCTGAGAGCGTCATGCTGGCGCTCGCCGCGATCCTCGGCGACCCTGCGCGCGCCCGGGCGATGGGGCTGGCCGGCCGCCGGCGGGCCGAGCAGGAGTTCGTGCCGGAGCGCGTGGTGGTCGTGGTGGAGGAAGTCTACCGGTCGCTGCCATGAAGATCCTGCACCTGATGTCGTGCCGCGGCTGGTCGTCCGACGCCTACTGGGCGGCGCGCGTGACCCGCGAGCTCGAGCGCCGCGGCCACGACGTAACGCTGGGCTGTCGTCGCGGGACCGAAGATCGCGTCATCGATCGCGCGCGGCACGAGGGCGTCGAGCAGATCGAGACGTTCGAGTTCGGCAGCGGCGCCCGGCCAGGTCCCGACGTCGCCGACGTGCGGCGGCTCGCGGCATGGCTGCCCCACGTCGACATCGTCCACGTCCACCGCGGCAAGGAACACTGGCTGGCTGCGCTGGCCAACCGCGTGAGCGCCACGCCGAAGCCGATCGTGAGGACCCGCCACATCGCCCAGGCGGTGTCCCCCCATCGCGCGAATCGGTGGCTCTACCGCCGCGCCACCGCCCTCGTCGTCACCGTCACCGAAGCCATTCGCCGTCAATACCTGGCGGCGGGGCTGCTATCGCCCGAGCGCGTGCTGACGCTGTCGGGCGGCGCTGACGTCGACGCGTACGCGCCGCGGTCACCGTCGGGAGAAGTCCGCGCCCGCCTGGGCGCGGTTCCCGGCGAGCCGCTCGTCGGCATGATCTCGGGCCTGCGCGTGATGAAGGGCCATCGCGTCGTCGTGGATGCCGCGAAGCGTCTGATGGCGGCGGGCCTCCGCGCGCGATTCGCCTTCGTGGGGCGGGGCAGCCGGGAAGGCGCGATCCGTGAGACCGTGATGTCGGCCGGGCTCAGGGACCGCGTGACCATCGCCGGCTTCGCCGAGGATCTGCCCGCGGTGATGGCGGCCCTCGACGTGGCGCTCTACGTCCCGCTCGAGTCCGATGGGATGTCACGGGTCGTCTTCGAATATCTCGCGGCGGGCCGTCCCCTCGTGGCCACGCGGGTCGGCGTCGTTCCGGAAGTGCTGACCGACGGCGACAACGCGCTGCTCGTCCACGCCGGCGATGCGGCAGCGCTGGCCGACGCCCTCGGACTTCTGCTGCGCGATCCGGGGCTTCGCGAGAGGCTCGGCCAGCGTGGTCGCCGGCTCGTCGTGGAGCGCTACTCCGGCGCGCGGGTGGCGGCGGCCCTGGAGACTCACTATCAGGATCTCGATCCTCGCCTTCGACCTGTCGGACAACTCGACCGGTCGCGCTGAGCTCCTGGCCCGGCTGCTCACCCCGCGGCACGAGGTGACGGTCGTCGGGCCGTGCTTCGGCGCCGGGCTGTGGCCTCCGGTCCAGCAGAGCGCCACCGTCTACCGCGCACGGCCGGGCCGGCGCTATCCCGCCTTCGCCGCCGACCTGGCTGGGCTGGCACGCCTGGCCGACGGTGACATGCTCTACGCTTCCAAGCCACGCCCAACGAGCTTCGGCGTCGCGCTCCTGGCGCTTCGCCGGCGCCCGCGCCCGTTGCTGCTCGACGTGGACGACTGGGAGGTGGGATTTTTCTATCGCTCGGGCGCGTGGGGGCGGGTCGGACGCGCGCTCAACGTCGGCAATCCGAACGGGCTGCCGTGGACGTGGCTGTGCGAGCGATTCGTTGGACGCGCCGACGCGGTGACGGTCGCCTCGCGCTTTCTCCAGTCACGCTTCGGAGGAACGCTGATCCCGCACGTGCGCGACACCGACGCCTGGGACCCCGCGCGCTACGACCGCGACGAGGCGCGGGCGCGGCTGGGTCTCGGCGCGCGCCCCGTCGTCATGTTCCTCGGCACACCCCGAGGCTACAAGGGTGTGGATGACCTGGTGGCCGCCGTTGATCGCCTCGGGGGCGAGGCGAGGCTCGTGCTCGTCGGCGCCGATCCTGACCGCGCGTCAGCGCAACGCTGGGCGGCCTTGCCCCACGTGAGCATGGTCGGCGAGATTCCCTTCGACGACGTGCCCCGCTACCTCGCCGCCGCCGACGTCGTGGCCGTGCCTCAGCGCGCGACGAGCGACACCATCGGTCAGGTGCCGGCGAAGATCTTCGACGCCATGGCGCTCGGCCGCCCGATCGTGGCCACCGCGGTGTCGATGATCCCCGAGATCCTGGAAGGGGCCGGTCTCATCGTGCCGGCCGGCGACGTCGCCGCGCTGGCCGAGGCGATCCGCCGTCTGCTCAAGGACCGCGGCGAGGCCGCGGCGCTCGGCCGGCGCGCTCGCGAGCGTTGCGTGGCCCGCTACAGCTTCAGCGCCGCCCGCCGCGTGCTCTTTCCCCTGATCGACGAGATCGCCGACAGACGCGGAAACGCGACCTCGAAACGGCGGCATTCAACTTGATCATTCGGGCAGAGGCACCGAGCCACTCCGCACTCGAGCTCATCGGCCGAGGAGACGCTCGGAGCCCCGAATGTTCAACTTGATCAATCGGGAAGAGAGACGCAGCCATCCCGCACCTAGACCAGGCCACCCACGTTTCGAACCGCTCTCCGACGCTTCGATAGAATGAAACTTCTCGTCATCGCGCGGCCGTATTCCTACCAGGGCGGCGTCGAGCGCGCGACCGCCGGGCTCCTCCGCGCGCTGTCCGACCACGGCTACGACGTCCATCTGCTGAGCAGCCGCGGGCAGCCGGCCATCGCCGGCGTCACCGTTCACCGCCTGAAGCTGCCATCACTGCCGGCGTCGCTGCGGTTGCTGCTCTTCGTCGCCGCCACCCGGCGCTTCGTGGCGCGGGGTGGGTGGGACGTGGTGCAGAGCCACGAGCGCACGCTTTGCCAGCACATCTATCGAGCGGGCGAGGGATGCCATCGCGCGTATCTGGCCACGCGGGCGGGGAGCGCGCGGGGACTCTACCACCGGCTCGTGCTCGCCCTCGAGCGACGCGTCTTCACGCGCACGCCCGCCATCGCGGCGATCGCGCGACGGGGCAAGCGCGAGATCGAGACGCTGTACGACGTCGCCGGCGATCGAGTCAGCGTCGTCTACAACGGCGTGGACCTCGAGCGGTTCCATCCGCGTAACCGTACGGCCCTCGGCGTCGCCGCGCGCGACGAGGTCGGCCTCGGCGCCGGCGTCTGGACGCTGCTCTTCGTGGGCAGCGGCTTCGAGCGCAAGGGCCTGGCCACGGCGGTGGAGGCGCTGGCCGCGCTGAGTGATCACGACAGCCGGCTGGTAGTGATCGGGCGCGGCCACCGCGCGACGTACGAAGCCCACGCCGCGCGCCTCGGCGTGGACGAGCGGATCGTCTGGCTGGGGCCGCGACCCGACGTCGAGCGCTGGTATGCCGCGGCCGACGTGGCCGTGCTGCCCACGCGCTACGAGCCCTTCGGGAACGTCCACCTGGAAGCGCTGGCGTCCGGACTTCCGATCGTGACGAGCACGGAGGCCGGCGGCAGCGAGCTGATCGACGATGGCGCGAACGGCGCCGTCGTCGATCCCCGGGATGCCAAGGCGCTGGCGGCGGCGGTCGAGCGGTTTCGTGACCTGTCGGAGGCCGGGCTCAAGCAGGCCAGGGCGGCTGCCCGCCGAGCGGCGGAGCCCTTCACCTACGCCGCCCAGGTCGCTGGTTTCTCCAGGATTTACGCCAATTTCCCTTGAGTTATCGATGGGGTCGCTTTACACTTCCCGCGTGGCCGGACGGCCGGCGGTGTTCATCGACCGTGACGGAACGCTCACCGAAGAAGTGGGATACGTCAATCATCCTCACCGACTCCGCCTCCTCCCGCGCTCGGCCGAGGCTGTCCGCCGCCTGAACGAGCACGGCATCGCCGCCGTCGTCGCTACCAACCAGGCCGGCGTGGCTCGCGGCTACTTTTCGGAGGACGTGCTCCACGCGGTGACCGCCGAGCTGGTGGCGCAGCTCAAGCAAGCCGGCGCGCATCTCGACGGGATCTACGTGTGCGCCCATCACCCGACGGACGGTGAGCCGCCATGGCGCGCCGACTGCGACTGCCGCAAGCCCAAGCCGGGGATGTTCCGGCAAGCGGCGGCCGAGATCGGCCTCGACCTCGGCGCGTCCACGATCGTCGGCGACAAGGCCTCCGACCTCGCCGTCGCGGCGACGATCGGCGCGCGCGCCATCCTCGTGCTGACCGGTTACGGGCTTGGCGAGTGGGAGTACCGGCGCCAGGCGTTTCCGGTACCGCCCGACCACGTCGCCGGCGATCTGCTCGACGCCGTGCAGTGGGTGATCGAAGGACGGTGCCGATGACGGCAGCGGCGGCGCGCCTGCTCACCGTCACCGACGCCTTTGCCGAGCGGACGATCGCCGTCGTCGGGGATCTCATCACCGACGAGTATCTGATCGGCAAGCCGGGGCGGATCTCGCGCGAGGCGCCGGTCATCATTCTGAAGTTCTCCGAGCGCGACGTGCGGCTCGGCGGGGCCGCCAATGCCGCGCACAACGTGGCCGCGCTGGGCGCGCGCGTCGTGCCCGTCGGCGTGATCGGGCGCGACGGGGCCGGCGAGGAGCTGCTCGCCCTCTTCCTTCGCGCCGGGATCACCACCGACGGCCTCGTGGTCGAGGCCGGGCGCACGACGCCGATGAAGACGCGCATCATGGCCGGCGGCTACCAGGCCACGCGCCAGCAGGTCGTGCGCCTCGACCGCGAGCCTTCGACCGAGCTGATGCCGGCCAGCGAGGACGCGCTGCTGGCGCGACTCTCCACGCTGGCCGCTCGGGCCGACGCGATCCTGGTCTCCGACTATGGGTACGGCACGGTGACGCCACGCGTGTTCGAGCACGTGCAGGCGATCGCGCGCCGACGCGGCGCCATCGTCACCGTGGACAGCCGCTACGAGCTGCCCCGCTTCACCGGCGTCACCGCCGCCACCCCCAACGAGGCGGAGCTCGCCGACCTTACCGGCCATCCGGTGGACGACGAGCGCGCGGTCGAGAAAGCAGGGCGCCAGCTCCTCGAGCGGCTGAATGCCGGGATGCTGCTCGTCACCCGCGGCAGCCAGGGCCTGGCCGTGCTCGAGCGCGACGGCGGCGCGTCGTTCCTCCCGATCTTCGGCACCGACGAGATCGCCGACGTGACCGGCGCCGGCGACACCGTGATCAGCACCTTCACGCTGGCGCTGGCGAGCGGCGGCACGCCGGTGCAGGCGGCGACGCTCGCCAACATCGCCGGCGGCCTCGTCGTCATGAAGCGCGGCACGGCCACCGTGCCCCGCGCCGAGCTCCGCCAGGCCCTCGATGGCAGTGCGAGCTGAGCGACCGGAGCGGGCCGGGCCCGCCGGTCGCGAGGCGCGTACATGAACATCGAAGACGCCGCGACGCTCGCCGAGCGCCTGCGGCTCGACGGCAAGCGCATCGTCCTCGCCAACGGCTGCTTCGACCTCCTGCACGTCGGCCACGTGCGCTATCTGGAAGCGGCGCGCCGGCTCGGCGACGTCCTGTTCGTGGGACTGAACGGAGACGCCGCCGTGAGCCGGCTCAAGGGCCAGGGCCGCCCGCTCATGCCGGCCGCCGAGCGCGCCGAGATCCTGGGAGCGCTGCGGGCGGTGGATCACGTGATCGTCTTCGAGGACGACACGGCGGACCGCCTGGTGGCGCGGCTGCGCCCGCACGTGCACGCCAAGGGGACCGACTACACGGTTGATTCGGTGCCCGAGCGGGTGACCGCACGCGGCGTCGGCGCCGAGGTCGCCATCACCGGCGATCCCAAGGATCACTCCACGCGCGACCTCATCGCCGTCATCCGCGAGCGCTTCCCGTGAAGATCGCGCTCGTCAAGCTCTCCTCGCTCGGTGACGTCGTCCACGCCCTGCCGGTGGCGGCCACGCTGCGGGCCCGGCTGCCCGAGGCGCGGATCACCTGGATCGTCGAGCGTCGCGAGGCGGCGGTGCTCGCCGGTCATCCCGCGCTCGAGCGCGTCATCACCGTCGATACCCGGCGCTGGCGCCGCTCGCTGGCGCCGAACGCGCTGGCGGGGAGCGCGCGGGAAGTCCTGGCCGTGCGCCGCGAGTTCGGCGCCGCGCGCTTCGACGTCGCGCTCGACCTCCAGGGCCTGATCAAGAGCGGCGTTCTCATCGGCCTCACGCGGGCCCCGCTCCGCATCGGCTTCGGCGCGGGCTGGTGTCGGGAGCGACTGAGCGTCCTCGCCACGAACCGACGAGTGACGCCGCCCGCCCAGGCCCGGCACGTCGTCGATCAATATCTGTCGCTCGTCGAGGCGCTCGGCATCAAAGACCGCGTGCTGGAATTTCGGCTGCCGTCCGATCCCGCGGCCGAGGCGCGCCTGGACGAGTTCTTCGCCGGGGCGGGGCTCAAGCCGGGCAACCGCGTCGCCGTCCTCAATCCCGGCGCGGGACGAGCCGAGAAGCGGTGGCCCCTCGAGCGCTTCCGTGCTCTCGCCGGGGCGCTGGTCGCCGAAGGCCGGGCGCGGGTCATCGTGGTCTGGGGACCGGGGGAGGAGGCCGTCGCCCGGGCGATCGCCAGCGCCGGCGGGCCCCACGTCTTCCTGGCTCCGCCGACGGATCTGCTCGCGCTCATCGCGCTGCTCCGCCGGGCCTCCGTGGTGGTCGCCGCCGATACGGGTCCGCTCCATCTCGCCGCCGCGCTGGGAACCCCGTGCGTCGGGCTCTACGGCCCCACGCGCGCCGAGCGCAACGGGCCCTACGGTGCCGGGCACCGGGCGTTCCAGGCGCCGGACGGCCGCGTCGCGACGCTGGGCGTCGAAGACGTTGCGACGGCGGCGCTCGGGCTTCTCGGATGACGCCGCCCCGGCCGCGGCTGACGGCCGTCGTCATCACCCTCAACGAGGAGGCGCGGCTGCGCGCGTGCCTGGAGAGCGTGGCCTGGACCGACGAGATCGTCGTCGTCGACGCCGAGTCACAGGACAAGACCGTGCAAATCGCCCGGGAGTTCACCGAGCACGTGATGGTTCGGCCATGGCCGGGGTTCGCCGTCCAGAAGAACTTCGCCCTCGAGCAGGCGACCGGCGAGTGGCTCCTCTCGCTCGATGCGGACGAGGAAGTCTCACCAGAGCTTCGCGACGAGATCTTGAGGCTCCTGGTAGCCGGCGCCGGCGCCGACGGCTACGCGGTGCCCCGACGCAACGTCTTTCTCGGGCAGTGGATCCGCCACGGCGGGCTCTATCCGGACTGGCAGGTGCGCCTGTTCCGCCGCGGCCGCGGCCGCTTCGTCGAGCGCGACGTCCACGAGTCGGTCGACGTGGAGGGTCGCGTGGCCCGCCTCGCCGGCCACCTCGTCCATCGCAGCTACGAGGGCGTGTCCGACTTCTTCGACCGCGCCAATCGCTATTCGACGCTGGCGGCCGCCGAGCTGGTGCGGGGGGGCGGGCGGGCGCGCGCCCGCGAGCTCGTCCTGCGGCCGCTCGGCCGCTTCCTGTCGATGTACGTCGCGCAGCGTGGCTTCCTCGACGGGCGCAAAGGTCTTCTTCTGGCCGTGCTCTACGCGTACTATGTCTTCATGCGTACGGCCAGAGTGTGGGAGGCCACGCGCTCGAGATGACGACCAGGACCCGCGTGCTCTCCGGAATGCGGCCGACCGGCAAGCTTCACCTCGGCAACTATCTCGGCGCGCTCGACAACTGGGTCCGGATGCAGGACAAGTTCGACTGCTTCTACTTCGTCGCCAACTGGCACGCGCTGACGACGGGCGCCGAGAGCGTGGACGAGGTGCCCGGCAACACGATCGAGATGGTGGCCGACTGGCTGGGCGCCGGCCTCGACCCCGAACGCTCGACGATGTTCATCCAGTCGCTGGTGCCCGAGCACGCCGAGCTCCATTTGCTCTTCTCGATGGTGACGCCGGTCACCTGGCTCGAGCGCGTGCCGACCTACAAGGAGATGGTCGAGCAACTCGGTCTGGAGTCGCCGTCCTACGGCCTGCTCGGCTATCCGCTGCTCCAGGCCGCCGACATCTTGATGTACAAGCCGGCCTGGGTGCCGGTCGGCATCGATCAGGTGCCGCACATCGAGCTCACCCGTGAGGTCGCGCGCCGCTTCAACCACGTCTTCCGCGAGGTGTTCCCGGAGCCACAGGCCAGGCTGACCGAGATCCCCAAGGTTCCCGGCACCGACGGCCGCAAGATGTCGAAGTCGTACGGAAACGCCATCTATCTCTCGGACCCGGCGGGGGTGGTGCGGGACAAGGTGAGGCCGATGGTGACCGATCCCGCGCGCAAGCGGCGCAGCGATCCCGGCAACCCCGACATCTGCCCGGTGTTCGACCTGCATCGCATCTTCACGCCGAGCGCCGACCGCGAGGCCTGCGCCACGGGGTGCCGGACCGCGTCCATCGGCTGCCTCGACTGCAAGGACGTGCTGCTCCGGTATCTGGAGCCGGCGCTGGCGCCGATCCGCGAGCGGCGCCAGGCCTTCGCCGAGAAGCCGGATCGCATCGTGGAGATTCTGCACGCGGGCTCGGCCCGGGCGCGCCGCGTGGCGGAGGCGACGATGGAGGACGTGCGGCGCGTCGTGCCGCTCACGCCATGACGACGGCGCCGAGCGAAAGTCCGAGCCACCTCCTCACCCTACGCGTCGGACAGTTCGAGGGCCCGCTCGACCTGCTGTTGCACCTCTGCCGGACCAACGAGATCGACCTCGCCGCGCTGCCGGTGCGCGCCATCACCGACCAGTACCTGGTCCACCTCGAGTCGCTGGAGTTCCAGGACCTCGAGACCGCCGGCGCCTATCTGGTCATGGCGGCGACGCTGATCTATCTCAAGTCGAAGCTCCTCGTCCCACCCGACGAGGCCGACGAGGAGCTCGATGAGGAGGGCGAAGCGCTCCGCCGCGAGTTGGAGGAGCGGCTGCGCGAGTACGCGAGGATCAAGACCCTCGGCTCGTGGCTGGCCGAACGGGAAGCCGAGCAGGGCCTGATCTGGGGCCGCACCGGGAGCGAGCTGCCGCCGCCCGACGACGTCCCCCTCGAAGATCTCTCCGTCCACCAGCTCGAGCGCGCGATGAAGCGCCTCATCAGCGAGCAGGCACGGCGCCGGCCGCGCGACATACAGCCTGAGCCGATGTCGCTCCTGGAGCGGATGACGGAGATCCTCACGGTGCTGCGCGACACCTGGTCGCTGCTGTTTTCCTCGCTCACGGGCGGTGATCGAAGGCGCCCGGAGATCGTGGTCACGCTGCTGGCCGTCCTCGAGCTGGTGAGGCTCGGCCGCATCCGCACCCAGCAGACCGAGCTGTTCGGCGACATCGTCATCGAGCGCAGAGAAGACGCTCCTGGGGACAACATTCCGGTCAACGCCGATTCGGATCGGCCGGGAGGAGCCAGCATTGCCGACTCCCACTGACGTCGTCGAGGCCCTGCTCTTCGCTTCCGACACCCCGCTGGAGGCCGAGCGCATCAAGGACGTGCTCGAGCTCGCCGACACCGACGAGGCGCGCGCGCTCGTGGACGAGCTGCGGGTGCGCTACGAGAAGGAGGACCGCGCGCTCGCGGTGGTCGAGGTGGGCGGCGGCTACCGCATGGTGACGCGGCCGCAGATCGCGCCCTGGCTCATGCGCCTGGCCAAGACTCGCACGAAAGCGCGGCTGTCGCGGCCCGCGCTGGAGACCCTGGCCATCATCGCCTACCGCCAGCCGGTGTCCCGCCCGGAAGTCGACGCCGTGCGCGGCGTCAACTCCGAGGGGGTGCTCGACAGCCTGCTCGAGCGGCGGCTCCTGCGCGTCGCCGGCCGCAAGGAGGCGCCGGGCCGGCCGTTCCTCTACGAGACGACGCGCGAGTTCCTCGTGGCCTTCGGTCTGCGCGACCTCAACGATCTGCCGAAAGTGGAAGGCGAGCTCGTCATCCCCGAGATCGGCGGCGCCCCCAATGGCCAAGCTCAGGCTCAACAAGATCCTGGCCCAGGCGGGGCTGACGTCACGGCGGGGAGCTGATCGCCTCATCCTCGAGGGGCGCGTCGCCGTCAACGGCGACGTCGCCCGCGAGGCGGGGACCGTCGCCGACCCCGATCGCGATCACATCACCGTGGACGGCCGCGCGCTGCCCGCGGCCGAGATCAAGCAGTATCTGCTGCTCAACAAGCCTCGCGGCTATCTGACCGCCCGCAGCGACCCTGACGGCCGCCCCGTGGTGACGGATCTCGTGCACTCGCGCGCGCGTCTCTTCCCGGTGGGCCGGCTCGACGTCGATGTCGAGGGCGCGCTCGTCCTCACCAACGACGGCGCCCTGACCCACCGACTGCTCCATCCGCGCTACGGGCTCCCGCGCCTCTACGAGGCGGACGTCGCCGGCAGCGTGCGCCGGGGTGATCTCGAGCGGTGGCGCCGCGGCGTCGCGCTCGACGACGGACCGGCCGTGCCGCTGGCCGTGAGCCTCGAGCGCGCGGGCGCCGACGGCAGCCGGCTGCACCTGACGTTCGGCGAGGGCCGCAAGCACGAGGTCAAGCGCTACTGCGAGACGCTCGGCCATCCGGTGCGCCGCCTGCGGCGCATCGGCTTCGGGCCGATCGCGCTCGGCCGGCTGCGGGTGGGCGCCTGGCGCGCGCTGACGGCGGCGGAAGTTCGGGCGCTGCGGGCCGCGGCGTCGGCGTCGGCGCCGGCCGGGCGCCGCGCCCTTGCGCCTTCTCGGCGCGATAGCCTATAATCGGCAGTATTCGCAAGCGAAGAGCGGTCAGGAGTCCCCATGAACCTGGACGATTGGCGTTCCAGGATCAATGACCTAGACAGCCAGATCCTCCACCTCCTCAACCAGCGAGCCGAGGCCGCCCTCCAGATCGGAGACCTCAAGCGACGGCAGGATCTGCCGTCGTATGCCCCTGAGCGCGAGGCCGAGATCGCTAGCCGTCTGTCCACCGCCAACGGTGGGCCGTTGCCGGCGGCGACGATCCGCGCGGTATGGCGGGAGATCCTGTCGGGCTGCCGGGCGCTCGAGCGTCCGCTCTCCGTCGCCTTTCTCGGGCCGCGGGCGACGTTCACGCACCAGGCGGCGCTCCAGCACTTCGGCAGCGGCGCCACCTACGCCCCGTCCCGCTCGGTGGCCGACGTCTTCGAGGACGTCGAGCACACGCGGGTCGAGTACGGCGTGGTGCCGGTGGAGAACTCTACCGAGGGCGCCGTCAACATCACGCTCGATCGCCTCATCGATTCGGACGCGCTGATCTGCGGCGAGATCTACCTGCCGATCAGCCAGCACCTGCTCTCGCAGGCACGCGAGCTGTCCGAAATCAAGCTGGTGATCTCGCATCCCCAGGGGCTCGCCCAATGCCGGGGCTGGCTCGCCCAGAACCTGCCCGACGTGCCCACCCAGGACGTGACGTCGACCGCGGCCGCCGCCGAGCAGGCGGCGAGCGACGTGACCATCGCCGCCATCGCATCCGACCTGGCCGGCGAGCTGTACGCCGTGCGGGTGCTGCGGCCGCGCATCGAGGACAACCCTCACAACGCGACCCGGTTTCTCGTGATCGGGCGCCGGCCGGTGGGCCCCAGCGCGCGGGACAAGACGTCGATCCTCTTTGCCATGCGCAACGAGCCGGGCGTCCTCTACCGGATCCTGGAGCCGTTCGCGCGCCGGGGGATCAACCTGATCAAGATCGAAACGCGGCCGGCCAAGAGCCGGCCGTGGGAGTTCGTGACGTTTCTAGACTTCGAAGGCCACCGCGACACGCCGACCGTGGCGGCGGCCATGAGTGAGATCGAGGGGCGAACCCTGTTCCTGAAGGTGCTGGGCTCGTACCCCGCGGCTTAAGGAGAACGCATGCACACCCAGTGGGAATCCCTGGCCAATGAGCACATCCTCGGGATCGCCCCCTATGAACCGGGCAAGCCGATCGAGGAGCTCGAGCGCGAGCTGGGGATCAGCGACGCGATCAAGCTCGCTTCGAACGAGAACCCGCTGGCCCCCTCCGACCGCGTGCAGAAGGCGGTGGCGGCCGCCCTCACCACGTTGAACCGGTACCCCGACGGCAGCGGCTTCTACCTGCGGCAGGCGGTGGCCAAGAAGCACGGGGTCGGGACCGAGCAGATCATCCTGGGCAACGGCTCCAACGAGCTGATCGAGCTGCTGGTCCGGACGTTCCTCAAGCCGGGGGACGAGGCCGTGGTGCCGCACCCCTCGTTCGTCGTGTACCCGATGATCGTGCAGGCCGCCGGCGGTATTCGCGTGATGGTGATGCTCAAGGACTACCGCCTCGACCTCGACGCGATGGCCCGGGCCATCACGCCGCTCACCAAGATCGTCTTCATCGCCAATCCCAACAATCCGACGGCGACCATCGTCACCGCCGGCGAGGTGGAAGCGTTCATGAATCGGGTGCCCGAGCGCACCATCGTCGTCTTCGACGAGGCCTACTTCGAGTTCGCTCTGGGCCCGGATTTTCCCGACACGCTCTCCTACGCCAAGCAGGGCCGCAAGGTCATCGTGCTGCGCACGTTCTCGAAGGCCAACAGCCTGGCCGGCCTGCGCGTGGGCTACGCAGTGGCCGACGCCGACGCCACCGCGCTGATGAACCGCATCCGCCAGCCCTTCAACGTCAACTCGCTGGGCCAGGTCGCGGCGCTGGCCGCGCTCGACGACGAGGCCCACGTGCTCGAGTGCGTGCGGATGATCGAGGCCGGCCGGCACTTCCTCTACGACGAGTTCAAGACGCTCCGGCTGAAGTACGTGCCCTCGCGGGCCAACTTCATCCTGGTCGACGTCGGGCGCAGCGCGGCCGAGATCTACCAGAAGCTGCTGCACGAGGGGGTCATCGTGCGGCCGATGACGGCGTTCGGGATGGAGAGCACGCTGCGTATCACGGTGGGCACGCCCGCGGAGAACCGCCGGCTCATCAAGGGCCTGCGCACGGTGCTCGGAAAGACGGGGCCGTGATCGGTCGCCTCGCGATCGTCGGTGTCGGGCTCCTCGGCGGCTCGGTGGCCAAGGCCGTCCGCGCGCAGGGGCTCGCGCACGACATCGTGGGGATCGGCCGGGACGCCGGGCGGCTGCACGCCGCGCTGAAGGATGGGACGCTCGACCGGGTGACCACCGCGATCGGTGACGGCGTCAAGGACGCCGATCTGATCGTGCTCGCGGCTCCCGTCGGCGTCATCGAGCGCCAGTTGGCCGAGGTGTGGCCGGCGGCGGCCGCGAGCGCCGTCATCACCGACGTCGGCTCCACCAAGGTTGCCATCGTCGCCGCCGCCCAGCGTCTGGCCGCGACGCGGCCGCTCACCTTCGTGGGCAGCCATCCCATGGCCGGCTCCGAGCAGAGCGGCTACGGCGTCGCCCGCGCCGATCTGTTCCGGGGCGCCACGGTCATGGTCACGCCCACGGACGCCAGCGAGCCGCGCGCGGTCAAGACGGTGACGGCGTTCTGGGAAAGCCTGGGCGCCGGGCGCGTGGTGACGCTCGATCCCGAGACCCACGACCGCACGGTCGCGGCCATCAGTCATCTCCCGCATCTCGTCGCCTGCGCGCTGGTCGATGCCGTCGAGCGCTTCGATCCCGGCGCGTTCGCCGTCGCGGCCCGCGGCTTCAAGGACACCACGCGTATCGCCGCCGGTGACGTGGACATGTGGGAGGAGATCTTCCTGGCCAACCGCGCCGCCGTCGTCCGGTCGGCGGCCGAGGCCCAGGCCGCGCTCGCCGATCTGACGCGGCTCGTCGAGCGAGGCGATCGGGCCGGTTTGCGCGCGGCGCTCCTGCGCATCAAGGCGCGGCGGGAGCGTCTGTCATGAGACTGCGCGTGCGGCCGATCGCGCGTCTCTCCGGACGCGTCGAGGTTCCGGGCGACAAGTCCATCTCGCACCGGGCCGCGCTCCTGGGCGCGCTGGCCGAGGGAACCACGGACATTCGCGGCTACCTGGAGGCTGAAGACTGCCTGCGCACGATCGCGGCGGTGGAAGCGCTCGGCGCCGAGGTGACGCGGAAGGGCCCTGGCGAGTACCGCATCGCCGGTGTCGGACGGCGCGGATTCTGCGAGCCGGACGATGTCATCGACTGCGGCAACTCGGGCACGGCGGTGCGGCTCCTCTTCGGCGTGCTCGCCGGTCAGCCGTTCTGGACGTTCCTCACCGGCGACGAGTCGCTGCGCCGGCGCCCGATGAAGCGCATCGCCGAGCCGCTCGCCCGCATGGGCGCGACGATCATCGGCCGCGGTGATGGCAGCCGGCTGCCTCTCGGCGTTCGTGGACTGGCGCAGCTTAAGGCGCTCGCCTACGAATCGCCGGTCGCCTCCGCTCAGGTGAAGTCGGCGGTGTTGTTCGCCGGACTCTACGCCGACGGGCCCGTGTCGGTGACGGAGCCGGCGGCCTCGCGCGACCACTCCGAGGTGATGCTGCGCCAGTTCGGCGTGTCGATCGAGCGGCGCGGCCTCACGACGACGCTCACGCCCGGGCCGCTGTCCTCGGCGCCGGTGGTGGTTCCCGGCGACATCTCGTCCGCCGCGTTCCCGCTGATCGCCGGCGCGATCGTGAAGGACGCACGCGTCACAGTGGCCGGCGTCGGCCTCAATCCGACGCGGACCGGCGTGCTGGATGTGTTACAGGCGATGGGCGTGGAGATTCACACAGCGCGGGACGGTGGGGAGGCCTTGGAGAGATCGAGAGGCGCGGCTGGTGAGGCGCGCGGTGACGTGACGGTGAGCAGCAGTGCCTTGCGCGGAACCGAAATCGGCGGCGCGCTCATCCCACGGCTCATCGACGAGGTTCCGGTGCTCGCGGTGGCGGCGGCGCTGGCCGAGGGGCGCACGGAAATCAAGGACGCGGCCGAGCTCAGGGTGAAGGAGTCCGACCGGTTGGCGGCGCTGGCCCGTGAGCTCGGGCGCATGGGCGCCCGCGTGAGCGAGCGGCCGAACGGGCTCATCATCGATGGGCCGGCGCGCCTGCGTGGCGCGCACGTGACGAGCGGTGGGGACCACCGCATCGCGATGGCGCTGGCCGTGGCCGGCCTCGTGGCCGAGGGCGAGACCGTCATCGACGACACGGAATGCATCGCGACGTCCTTTCCTCGATTCGCCGACCTGCTCAACACCCTGGCGGGGCAGACGTGTGTCTCGGTGACCGAGTAGTGCGAGCCGCAGGCCGGCAGCCGGCCGAGGCGAGCGTGGCAGTGCGAGGTGAGCCGTGCTCGGACGGCGAGCCGAGCGGTGAAATGGCCCGAAAAAAATGGTTCTGGAAAAACTGATCATCGCCATCGACGGCCCGGCGGGCGCCGGCAAGAGCACGGTGTCGACCGCACTGGCGCGACGCCTCGGCTATCGCCTCATCGATACCGGGGCGATGTACCGGGCGCTCGCGTGGAGCGTGGCCCAGGCCGGCCTAGCCGCCGAGGACGGCCCGGCGCTGCGCCGCCACCTGGACGGCATCGACGTCGCGCTCGACGGCGACCGCGTGCTGGTGAACGAGCGCGACGTGAGCGGGGAGATCCGGACGCCTCTCATCAGCGCGTTGACGTCGCGGCTGACGATGCTCGCACCGATCCGGGCCAAGGTGACGCCGCTGCAGCGCCGGATGGCGGCCGCCGGCGGCGTCGTGCTGGAGGGACGGGACACGGGAACGGTGGTGTGCCCTGACGCCGACGTGAAGTTCTACCTCGACGCGAGCGACGACGAGCGCGCGCGCCGGCGTCAGGCCGAGCTGGCAGCCCGCGGCGTGGCGATGGAGTTGCCGGCGGTGCTCGACGAGATCCGCACGCGCGACGTGCAGGACAAGACGCGCGCGCTGGCGCCGCTGCGGAAGGCCGACGACGCCATCTCTATAGACACGACGGGGCTGACAGCCAACCAGGTCGTGAACCGGATGATGCAGGAGATCGAGCAGCGATGCTGTACACGGTCCTGAAGCTGTGCGCCGTCGCCGTCATGCGGCTGCTCTTCAGGCTCCGCCGCCACGGCTACGAGCGCGTGCCGCCCACGGGCCCCGTGCTGATCGTCTCGAACCACTCGAGCTTTCTCGATCCGCCGCTGGTCGGTGGCTCCACGCCCCGGCCGGTCTCGTTCATGGCGAAGGCGGAGCTGTTCCGGATCCCGCTGTTCGGAGGGTTGATCCGACGGCTCAACGCCCGACCGGTGCGCCGCGAGGGCGGTGATCCGTCGGCGCTGCGCGCGGCGCTGCACGTGCTCGAGAGCGGCGGGGCCTTGTTGGTCTTCCCGGAAGGGACGCGGGGCCCTGAGGGAGAATTACGGCAGGGCAAGGCGGGCGCGGGTATGCTGGCTGTCCTCAGCGGAGCGCCCGTGGTTCCTGTATATATCAACGGCAGCGGGCGGGCCTGGCCCCGGGGACGGAAGCTCCCGCGGCCGGCCCGGGTGACGGTGTGGTTCGGTGAGCCCATCAGCTTCGCCAAGCAGGAGGGGGGCAGCCGCAAGGAGTCGTATGAAGCCGCCAGCCAGGCGATGATGGCGGCCATCGCGCGTCTCAAGGAACGTTCGCAGGAAGTGGACGGGGCAGGTGCGGGAGGAGCCGTATTACCCTCGTCCAAATACATTTACGGGAGGAGCGGGCAGCATGGAGAAGCATGAACGGCGCGGCAACCTCGGCGAACCGCGAAAGGAGGCAACCTGGGCGGCCGAGGAGCGCATGGAAGACGTGTACGGGACCGGCGGCCGAATGGCCGAGTTCGAAGAAGGGGAGGTCGTCCGCGGCCGGGTCGTCCACATCGGCACCGGCGAGGTGCTGGTGGACGTCGGCTACAAGAGCGAGGGCGCGATCCCGATCGAGGAGTTTCGCGGGAACCTGCCCAAGGTCGGCGAGGACATCGACGTTTACCTCGAGGCCAAGGAGGATTCCGAAGGCCTGATCGTCCTCTCCAAGGAGAAGGCGGACAAGATCCGCGTCTGGGACGCCATCACCCAGGCTTTTGACAAGGGCACGCCGGTCGAGGGGCGAATCATCGAGGTCGTCAAGGGCGGCCTGGCCGTCGACGTCGGCGTGAAGGCCTTTCTGCCCGGCTCGCAGGTGGATCTGCGCCCGGTGAAGAACCTGACCTCGCTGGTCGGCCAGCACGTCCGCTCCAAGGTCATCAAGCTCAACCGGCGGCGCGGTAACGTCGTGCTGTCGCGGCGGGCTGTGCTGGAGGAGGAGCGCGAGGAGAAGAAGAAGCACACGCTGGAAGTCCTGCACGAGGGGATGACGCTCACGGGCACCGTGAAGAACATCACCGACTACGGGGCGTTCATCGACCTCGGCGGAATCGACGGGCTCCTGCACGTCACCGACATGAGCTGGGGCCGCGTTGGTCACCCGTCGGAGATCTTCCAGGTGGGCGATCAGGTCGACGTCGTCGTGTTGCACTTCGACCGCGACACCGGCCGCGTCTCCCTCGGCTACAAGCAGAAGCAGTCGGACCCGTGGGAGCACGTCGAGCAGAAGTACCCGGCCGGCCACAAGACGCGCGGGCGCGTGGTCAGCCTCACCAACTACGGCGCCTTCATCGAGCTCGAGGCCGGCGTGGAGGGGCTCGTGCACGTGTCGGAGATGTCCTGGACGCGGCGGGTCCGCCATCCCTCCAAGCTCGTCAACGTGGGCGAAGAGGTGGAGGTGATCGTCCTCGACGTCAACCGCGGGGCCAAGCGCATCTCGCTCGGCATGAAGCAGGTCGAACCCGATCCGTGGACGACGATCGAGGAGCGTTATCAGCCCGGGGCCCGGGTCAGCGGCCGCGTGCGCAACCTGACCGACTTCGGCGCCTTCATCGAGCTGGAGCCGGGCGTGGACGGCCTGCTCCACATCTCGGACATGTCGTGGACGCGCAGCGTGGGGCATCCGTCCGAAGTCCTGAAGAAGGGTCAGGACATCGAGACCCAGATCCTGAACATCGACCGCGAGAACAAGCGGATTTCGCTCGGACTCAAGCAGATCCAACCTGATCCGTGGACGACGGTCGCCCAGCGCTTCCCGATGGGCTCGCGGGTGACGGGCAAGATCGTGCGGCTCACGGACTTCGGCGCCTTCGTGGAGCTGGAGCCGGGTGTGGACGGCCTGCTCCACATCTCTCAGATGTCGAACCGGCCGATCGGCAGTCCGGCCGAGGTCGTCAACGTGGGCGACGAGCTGACGCTGCTGGTGATCCGCGTCGATCCCAACGAGCGGCGTATCGGCCTCTCGCTCAAGGAGTTGGCTCACGCCGTGGACCTGGCCCAGCCCGACGACCGCGGGGCCCAGGGCCGGCGCGGTGGAAAGAAGAAGCGCCGCGACGACTCCTATTACGACGACGAGGAATAGATTGAAGGGCGGCCGGGACGATGAACTTCGCCAGTCTTCGTTCTCGGTCGTCGCCAATCCTCACGTACAACCGCGTACGCTTCGGTCGGCTCCTCCCTCGGGCCTCGTCTGGCTCGTTCCTCGCCCGGCTGCGGCCAACTGGAACCGGCCGTGTGTGGGAATAGATTGAAGTAATGGCGCGTCGCCTGACTGTCATCGCCGTCACGCTCGTGATCTGGCTCGCCGTCGTCGGCGTCTTCCTGGCCGTCACGGGAGGCGTGCTCAGCCAGGGCGGCGATGGCGGCGCGGGTGGCTCTTATTTCGGTCCCCGGGTGGCGGTCGTCGAGCTGGAGGGCATCATCCTCGATGTCGACGACATCCTCAAAGAACTGAAGAGCTATCGCGACAACCCCCAGGTGCGGGCCGTCGTGATCCGGATCAACAGCCCCGGCGGCGTGGTCGGTCCGTC
>WNEY01000353.1_pt1 | contig 27683 bp, 26 predicted proteins | sample 5400531 | NCBI WGS metagenome assembly WNEY01 (sample SAMN13153338, study PRJNA577476) | soil metagenome | isolation source: 200 cm saprolite under Douglas fir tree site 1 | place: USA:California | collected 2015-04-18
GAAAGCCGGTCCGACTCAGGGCCGGCTTTCGTTTTTCCCGGCGGTTCGCTCGCCCGCTCAGGCTGGCGAGGGCTTACGCCGGCGCGGCGGCCGTCGTCGTGCCGGGGATGGTGCGCCTCGCGTTGGGCTTGTCGTCGCGGACTTTGCCGTCGAGCAGGCGCACGATTCGTCGGGCATGGCCGGCGATGTCTTCTTCGTGGGTGACGAGAACGATCGTATTGCCCCTCCCGTTCAACTCGTCGAAGAGCGACATGATCTCGCCGCCGGTCTGAGAGTCGAGGTTGCCGGTGGGCTCGTCTGCGAGAAGGATCGAGGGATCGTTGACGAGGGCCCGCGCGACCGCCACGCGCTGCCGCTGGCCGCCGGAGAGCTCGTTGGGCCGGTGCGTCATCCGGCTCGTGAGCTCCACTTTCTCGAGCGCGAGCTTCGCGCGCTTCAGGCGATCGGCGGACTGCACGCCCGCGTAGACGAGCGGCAGCTCGACGTTGTGGAGCGCCGTCGCGCGCGGCAGCAGGTTGAACGTCTGGAAGACAAAGCCGATCTCTTCGTTGCGGATCCGCGCCAGCTCGTTGTCGTTCATCTGGCTCACCTGCTTGCCGTTCAGCAGGTAGGACCCTTTGCTCGGAGTGTCGAGGCAGCCGATGAGGTTCATGAGCGTCGACTTGCCCGAACCAGATGGTCCCATGATCGCGACGTATTCGCCGCGCTCGATCTGGACGGAGACGCCGCGCAGCGCGTGGATCTCCTCCTCGCCCATGATGTAGGTCTTCCAGAGATCGACGGTTTCAATCAGTCCCATAGCCTATGACTCAGACGACAGTCCCCGCGATCTAGTTCCCGCTTTCGCCCCCGCGAATGCGCGAGCGACGGCGCCCGGACGAGCGCTGCGCGTCGCAGGCGGCCATTATGCGCCGCTCTTGAGGCGTGTCAGCAGAGTCTTGGCGATCGGCGGCGCGTCGAACGGCATATGCGCGTCCCACACCCGCGCGTCGACCGGGATCAGGGTCAACCTCAGGCCACGCGCCTTCCTGCGCTGATCCGCGATCTCCCCGGCGAGTTCGCCGGCCGGCGCCAGCGACGTGCCCATCAGCAGCACGCAGACCTCTTCATCTTTAGGCGTCCCCAGCTTCATCGCCTGGGTCCAGGCGTCGGCGACCGCCTCACGATCGACCCGTGAGACGAACCGTCCGAGCAGTCGCGGATTCTTGTTCTTCGCGAACAGTTTGCTCTTCGGCACGCACACGATGTCGAACCCGCGCACCTCCTCCTCACCGTACCCGCCGCCGACCGCCTCGAGCGCGCTCCGCAAACGGCTCATCGTCGCCTTACGGACAAACTCATCGCGGCTCGCGCGCTCCTGCTTGAACTGCGCCCCTCTGGGCACCTCACGACCGGGCGTAGGCGGCGGCGGAGCCGCAGCCGAACGGGCCTCCGGGGCGGGCGGCGCGTCGCCACCATGGGGCGGCGGCGCGGCTGCAACCGGCGGCGAGGTCTGCCCGCCGACGTCCGCGACCGCCTGGTCGTACTCTGCCCGGCGGCCTTCGTCGGACAGAATGCGATACGCCTCGGTCAGCTCGGCGGCCCGATTGGCCGCCATCGCCTGAAATTCCTTGCCGAGGTGCTGAACCTTGTCGGGGTGATACCGCGCGATCTGGGCCCGAAACGCGCGCTTCACCTCCTCGGCCGACGCCGCGGGCGCGATTTCGAGAAGCTCGTAATAATTCTTGAGCGTCAACTACTTCTTGAACTCCGCGACGTTGGCGGCCGGCAGCTCGCGGCGGCTTTCGTGAACGTCTTTGTCGCGCGGACGCAGCCGCTTCGCCACGCGCTTGGGCTCGGCCGTGGTGCGCGCGCAGTAGGGACAGAAATTCCAGCCGGGCTGCAGCGCGCGCCCGCAGTGTGGACACCCGCCGCCCAGACGCTTGCCGCACTGCGGGCAGGCGTTGAAGTCGACGCCGACCGCGGAGCCGCACTGCGTGCAGAGCGTCCGCATCTCGCGCACTTCGGTCACCACGCGCAGTAATTCCTCGGGTGTCGTGACGCCGCTCTTCACCTTCGCGAGCCCGTCCTCGCCGAGCGTGACCATCCCGCCCGCGACCGCGGCGTCGCGGATTTGATCTTCGGTCACGCGTGCCGCAACCAGCCGCCGCAGCTTGTCCGTGACGCGCATCACCTCGTAGATGCCGATGCGCCCGCGATAGCCGGTGTGATTGCACTGATCGCAGCCGACCGACTTGTAGAACGGAATCGCCGCCGCGTCGGAGTCCGCGATGTTCAGCGAGCGCAGCACATCGGCGGTCGGCGTGTACTGCCGGCGGCAATGCGTGCAGAGCCGGCGCACGAGGCGTTGTGCGACGACGCCGACGAGCGCCGACGCAATCACGAATGGCTCGGCGCCGATGTCGATCAGACGCGTGACGACCGACGGCGCGTCGTCGGTGTGGAGCGTGGACAGGACGAGGTGACCCGTTTGCGCGGCCTGCATCGCGATCTTCGCCGTCTCGCTGTCGCGGATTTCGCCGAGCAGGATGACGTCCGGATCCTGGCGGAGGATGGATCGCAGCGCGCTCGCGAAGGTGAGCTTGATCTTTTCGTTGATCTGGGTCTGGTTCACGCCGGGAATCTGGTACTCGATCGGATCCTCGATCGTGATGATGTTCGTTTTCTCCGACTGCACCGACCTGAGCGCCGAGCTGAGCGTCGTCGTCTTGCCGCTGCCCGTGGGCCCGACGACCAGAATCATCCCGTGCTGGTGGCGGAGGAACACCCGCACTTCCTCGAGCGCCATGGCGGACATGCCGATCTCCTCGAGGGCGGGCACGCCCTTGCGATGATCCAGCACGCGCAACACGACCTTTTCCCCGAACAGCGTGCGCAGCGTGGACACGCGGAAGTCGACGTCGGAGCCGTCCTCGCTCGTCGACCGGAGACGGCCGTCCTGCGGTAGCCGCTTCTCGGCGATGTCCATGCCGGCCATGATCTTCAGCCTGGCGATCAGCCCTTCGTGGACCCACTTGGGCAGGTCCATCACTTCTTTCAGCAGGCCGTCGAGACGGTGGCGGATGAGGACGCCCTTTTCCATCGGCTCGACGTGGATGTCGCTCGCCCTGCTCTTGATCGCGCTTTTCACGACGAGGTCGACGAGATCGATGATCGGCGCGGCTTCGCTGCGCTCCTGCAGGCCGGCGACCGGCTCGAAGACCTCTTCCTCGACGCGCCGCGCCAGCGCCGTTTCGCCGACCGGCGCGTCGCCGACGCCGCCGCGGCCGCGGCTGAGAACCGCGGGCGCCGTGACCGCCAGATCGCCGCCGGGCTGCGCGGTGCGAATCGCGAGCGCTTTGTCGGGATAACTCGCATGTATGGCGTCGACGATGTCGCCGCGCGTCGCCACTACCTGCTTGATGCGGTAGCCGGTCTGGAACTCCAGATCCTGCACGAGGCTGAAGAGCAGCGGATCGGACATCGCCACGGTCAGCAGGTTCTTCTCGAGCCCGACTGCGATACAGATGCGCTTGAGCGCGACGTCCTTCGGGATCAGGACGACGGCCGTGGGATCGGGTGGATTTTCGGGGAGACTGACGTACGGAAAGCCGAGCTGGAATGCCAGCGCCTTCGCGATCTGTTTTTCAGTCGCGAGATTCATGCGCACGAGGACGACGCCGAGGCGCTCTCCGGTGCGCTTGTGCTCGACGAGCGCGGTCCGGAGGTCGTCTTCCGTGATGAGGCCCGACTGGATCAGGCACTCACCGATCTTCTTGCGCACCTGGGACCCTCAGGGATGGATTGACCGCTTGGAACCTAAGCTCAATTCTACGAACCGATTCCGAGCTAATCAATGTGAAGGGCTGTGCAGTTTCGTCGAGCCCCTGCACACAGTTGATCACTTTAACACCGCAATCGGGCAGTCACCCTGATGCCGTAACTACCTCAGCGGAAGACGCCTCAGCCGCCCCTGCGCATCCCTCAGCAGAACGGCGTCCGGCGTGATGTCGACCACGCGTGCCCCTCGGACGTCGTCGCCCGGACCGACGATCCGACCGTCGATGATCGCGAGCCTGCGATCCGGCGAATACAGAATCGTTCCAAGCACGGCGTCGAACGGCAGCGGGACCTCGGATGGCGCGGGTCGCCTCGCACGAGCCTGCGGCGACCCCTGCCGCCCGCGTGTTGATTCGGGCGGCTGCGTCCCAGACGCTCGCCGCACGCTCGGCTCTTGTCGAGCTCCGGGTTCTGACTGCCTCGGCGGCGCGGCCGTCACCGGCGGCACTACCGGCGGGAGCACAATCGGAACCGCCGACGCTTCCGGTGCGGGACGCGGTCGCGCTGGCGGCGGTCCGTTCACAGCGGCCTGCGGCGGCGTCGCCGCTGGAGGCCTGCTCAATGACGACGAAGCGGGCACAGATCTGCTGCCCGCGGCTGTCGGGGCTGTCGTTGCCGGCGACCTATTCGCGACAAGCGGCGGCGCTGACGTTGACGGCGCCGTCTCGTTCACGCCGAGCGGCGGCGCTGCTATCGGCGGCGGGGTCTTGGTCACCGCGATCGGCGGTGCCGTTGCGACCGGCGATTTGCTCACCGCGACTGGCGACGCCGTCGGCAGTGCCGGTTTGCTCGCAGCAACCGGAGCCGTCGCCCGAGCCGCGGGGGGCGGCGCGCTCGCGCGGCCGCGCGCTGCGCTCGACGCCGTCCGCGCCGTGGGCTTCGACGCCGTCGACTGCCACCACGCACTCTGCTGCACCCGCCAGCCGAGCACGAGTCCCGCCGCGATACCGGCCGCGACGGCCGCGCGCGCCAGCGTCGTCTCCGACACCTGACGCCGCGGCGCGCGCAGCAGATTGACCGCCGGCGGCCAATCCGCCGCCACAGCCCACGCGAGCCGCAGCTCGGCGCCGCGCTCTCTGAATTCGTCGGCGGGCTCGGGCAGCCTCGTGACGTCGATCCCGAACAACGAGTCGAGCGGCTCGACCTCGACGTCCAGCCGCTCTACTAGCGGCGCGGTCATGCTGCGAAGCTCGGGCAGCCCGCCGCACACGCAGACCTGCCCGAGGTTGGCGGCCGATCCGCCTGTCGTGGTGACGAATTCACCGATGTCGTCGGCCAGCCGCGAGGCCACTTCGCCGAGCCGCCGAGGTGTGCTGAGCGGCAACGTGTGGTCGACGTAACCCCACGCGCGCTCGCGCGCGGCAACCAGCGCGCCGTCGCGCACGAGCGCGAGGCACGTATCGGTCGACTCGAGCGCGACGTACGCCTCGATTGTGCCCGGCACCGACAACGCGCGGCGCAGGCGCGCGAGCGAACCCAGCGCGACCGCCGGCGTCGCGACTGTCCGCAGGCGGATGCCGGCGTTCCGCAGCGGCCGGAGCGCCGCCGACACCTCTGTCGCCGACGCCAGCGCAACGAGGACCGGCCGGCGCGCGCCGCGCCCCGGCGCTCCTGCAGGCGGCGCGATGTCCACCAGAAGGCCGTGGGTCTGCAGGCCCGCAGCCGTCAGCGCGTCGATCGCCTCGGCGCGCATCGACTCGTGGGAGCCGCTGGTCACCATCACCTGGCGATGCTCGCTCGTCGCGCCCCAGACAATGACGGCGGCGCTCCGCTCCCGCAGCGACGCCAGCTTGGCCCGGGTCTCTGGACCCGACGGCGGGAGCACCGAAAACGAGACAACGCGCGTGTCGCGCTGCCGACGCCGAAACGCCGGGCCCCCTTCGATCTCGACGATGCGGCAGGCCGCCGGCGACAGCTCGATGCCGAGTCGGGTCGCCATCTCCGCACATCATGCCTGCTCTGCGCCTCAGCGCCAAGGACTCCCGGAGGTCCGTCGGTCCGGGAGATCCGCGCGGTAGCGCCGTGGGGCGAGCCGCGCCGCGGTTGCCCGCCCTTGCACCCGCGGGATAACATGGACGGATCTCGGCCCATGATCAAGGATCCGGCCTACGCGGACGAATCGAACGGCAACATCCAGAACGATCTGCGCCCGCAGGTGTCCGAGGTCATTCTGGATCGAGCGGCGCTCCTCGTCTGGGACACGGTGGCGATCTTTCCCTTCAGTGGGATCGAGCTCCTCCAGCCGGACTACTGCAATCGCGTCGGCGACCTCATGGTGCAATTGCTGGCGATGGCGATCCGCGAGGGGAGGGTCGATCCGCGGAGCGGCTTCGTGGCCGATCTGCATCGGGTGGCGCTCGAGCGGAATCTGAGCGCCGGACGGCTGTTCACCTTCGTGTACCTGATGGAACGGACCGTCCTCGACGAGCTGGCGGTGAACGAGGTGATCGGGTCGACGAGCGAGCCGTGGCCGCTGGTCGCGCAGCTCGTGAGGCGCGCGTCATTCGATGTGCTGGCAGGGTATACCGAGCGGGCACAGCTCGACCCGAGCGACGCTGCGATCACCGATCGGTTGACGACGCTGTATACACGAGGGCTGTTCGACGCGGTGCTTGCCAAGGAATTGGAGCGCGCCACGCGCTACAGCTATCCGGTCTCGTTGATTCTGTTCGACGTCGATCACTTGTCGGCCATCAACAAGCGGCACGGGTATGGCGTCGGTGACAAGATTCTGGAGCGGCTCGGCATCCTCATCCGTCAGTACTTCAGGCAGCACGACTGGGTGGCGCGCCACTCGGAAGATTCGATGGTGGTGCTGCTGACGCGCACCGACGCGGAGCATGCCAGCGAACTGGCCGAGCGCGTTCGGTCCACGGTCGAAGAGCGCATGGGGTTCACCGATCACCGCACCGATCAGCACGTGCCGGTCACCGTCAGCGCCGCCGTCGTCAACGTGCGGATCGCGGCCGGCGAGGTGATCGACCCGGAGCGGCTGATGGCGGATGCCGACGCCGCCGTCGAACGCGCGAAGCAGCAGGGCCGCAACCGCGTCGAGCGCGTGGATGGCTATTCAGGGGAGCCACAAGGCGGGGCGGCGAGCTAGGCGCCGTACTCCTCTTCATAATTCGCTTTCAGCTTCGCGACAACCGCCGGATCCGCCAGCGTCGTCGTGTCGCCGAGCGCCTTGCCTTCCGCAATGTCGCGCAACAACCTCCGCATGATCTTGCCGGATCGCGTCTTCGGCAGATCGGCCGCGAACAGGATGTCGTCGGGCCGCGCGATGGCGCCGATTTTCTTCGTCACGTGGTCCTTCAGCGCATCGATCAAATCCTTGGACTGGGCGATGGCGCCGGGCCCCTCCTTCAGCGTCACGAACGCGGCGATCGCCTGTCCCTTGATGTCGTGCGCGCGGCCGACGACCGCCGCCTCGGCGACGCTGGGGTGATCGACCAGCGCGCTCTCGACCTCCATCGTCCCGATGCGATGGCCGGCGACGTTGATCACGTCGTCGACGCGGCCGAGCAGCCAGAAGTAGCCGTCGGCGTCGCGTTTCGCGCCGTCGCCGGTGACATAGACGTCGTGGCCCCACTTGTTCCAATACTGGCGCACGTAGCGGTCGGGATCGCCGTAGATGCCGCGGAGCATCGACGGCCACGGGCGCGTGAGCGCGAGGAGGCCGCCGCCGACCTCCACGACGTCGCCGCGCTCGTTCCGGATCTCGGCCGAGATCCCGGGGAACGGTTTCGTCGCCGAGCCCGGCTTCAACGTCGTGACGCCGGGCAGCGGTGTGATCATGATCGCGCCGGTTTCAGTCTGCCACCACGTGTCGACGACCGGGCAGCGCTGGCCGCCGATGACCTCGTGGTACCAGATCCACGCTTCAGGATTGATCGGCTCGCCCACGGAGCCGAGCAGGCGAAGCGATGTCAGATCGTGTTTCTGTGGAAATTCCCTGCCCCAGCGCATGAATGCGCGGATCGCGGTCGGCGCCGTGTAGAACACGTTGACGCCGTGCTGCTCGATGAGCGACCAGAAGCGATCCTTCTGGGGCCAGTCCGGCGCCCCCTCGTACATCAGGACCGTCGCGCCATTAGCCAGCGGGCCATACACGACGTAGCTGTGACCCGTGACCCATCCGATGTCCGCGGTGCACCAGTACACGTCGTCCTCGCGAAGATCGAACACGAGCTTCGTCGTCGCGTACGTGCCGACGAGATACCCGCCCGTCGTGTGCACGATGCCCTTCGGCTTGCCGGTGGTGCCTGACGTGTAGAGGATGTAGAGCATGTCCTCGGCGTCCATCGGCTCGGCTTCGCTTGTGAACGAGGCGTCGCGCATCAGCTCGTGATACCAGTGATCGCGGCCGGTCTGGAGCGTTACCGGGATGGCCTTTCCACCGCCGCGCTGCACGACGACCACGTGCTCGATCGACGGTGTGTCCGACACGGCTTCGTCGGCGACCTGCTTCAGCGCGACCACGTTGCCGCGCCGGTACCCGCCATCGGCGGTGACGAGCAGCCGGCAGGTCGAATCGTTGATCCGATCGCGCAGCGACTCCGCGCTGAAGCCGCCGAAGATGACGCTGTGGACCGCGCCAATGCGCGCGCATCCGAGCATCGCGATCGCGAGCTCCGGAATCAGCGGGAGGTAGATCGCGACCCGATCGCCTTTTCGCACGCCCAGCGACTTCAGGACGTTCGCGAACATCGAGACCTGACGATACAGATCGAAGTAGGTCAGCGTGCGGCGATCGCCCGGTTCGCCTTCCCAGATCAGCGCGGCCTTGTTGCGGCGCGCGCCCCGAACGTGGCGATCGAGACAATTGACGCTGGCGTTGATCCTGCCACCGACGAACCACTTCGCGTGCGGCGCCTGCCAGTCGAGCACCTTGTCCCAGGGGCGCGACCACTCGAGCTCGCTGGCAAACCGCGCCCAGAATCCTTCGGGATCGCGCTCGGCGTCGGCGTAGAGGCGTTCGTCGCGGACGACCGCGCGCGCGCGAAAATCCACGGGCGGCGGGTAGGTGCGGTCTTCCTTGAGGAGATCGTCGAACTCGGCGTGGGACTTGGAGTCGGGCATGCGGAGGATTCTATCCAAAAAGTGGCCGTACCCCTTTTTGTGGCCGGCCCTCCTCGAAAAAAGGGGTACGGCCCCTTTCTGTCAGCTGCCCAGCAGCGTCAGCCGCGCGCGGACCTGCGCGGTCAGATCGGCGTACGCCACCGTACCCAAGCGGAGGAACGCGCGGTAATGCTCGATTGCCGTCGATGCGTCGCCGCTTTCGTCGGCGACGACCGCGAGGTTGTAGTGCGAGCCGGCGCTGCGCGGATCGATCGCGAGAGCCCGGCGGAGGAGATCGCGGGCGTCCGCCATGCGTCCCGACGCCTTCTGCACGAGCGCGAGGTTCACGATCGACTCGACGTTCCGCGGGTCGCCTCCGAGAGCCACGCGGAATTCCGAGGCCGCCGTCTCGAGCTGATTGCCGCGCATCAGCGCGACGCCCACGTTGTTGTGCGCCTTCACGTACTTCGGATGAATCGCGATCGCGCGCTGAAACTGCTTGATCGCATCGTCCAGCTGCCCGTGGTCCTGGTAGAGCAAGCCCAGGTTGTTGTGCACCTCGGCGCTGCCCTCGTTCTGTTCGAGCAGCACGCGGTAATGCGTCAGAGCCTTGTCGAAGTCGCCGACCTGCTGGTAATACAGCGCGAGCCCGAAATGATCCGGCGGCGGCGCGACAGGCGCGGCAGGTGGCAGCGGTTCGGGCGGCGGCGGCTCGCGGCGAGCGGTTGGCGATCGTGCCGCGAGTCGAGAGGCTCCAGCCGCGGGTGCCGGCGACGGCGACTCGCGCGGCTCGACCCGCGGGGCAGCAGGCGGCGTCGGCTGTGACGGCGGTGCGGGTGGCGTCGCGCCGCGGCGAGCAGCCCGGGGGGCCTCGGCCGCCGTCAGACGCGGCGCCATCGGCTGGGATGTCATGGCGGGCTGAGGCGCAGTCCCGGATGACGGAGGGGCCGTCGGCCGAGACGACGCGGATGCCAGCGGCGCGAGTGGCGAGGTGGACCCCAGCCGCGGAGCCAAGAGCGGCTCGGGCGGGGACAGAGTCGATCGCGACGGATTCTGTGCGAGCGGAGACGTCGCGCTCGAAGGCGGCGCTGTGGTCGCCGCCGTTGGCGGCGCTGCTGCTGGCGCCGCACCGCGCGCGCTCGATGGCGTTCTGGGCGCCGCGGACGGCGCGAGCATCAAGATGACGGCCGTCAGGCCCACGAATCCGATCCCGATCGCGACCATGCCGTAAAGGATCAGCGTCCGCAGCGGCGGCCCCGTGCGGAAGACCGGACGCGCGTAGCCAAGGGTGGCGAGCACGGCGTCGGCGCGCGCGCTTCGACCCGGCTGTTCCTGATCGTCGTCGCGACGCTCGGGCGGCTTGCGCCGCAGCGCGTCGAGAATGAGGCTCACGGTTCGGTGCCCGTATGGCGACCGACGACATCCGGATCGCGCGAGACCGTCGCCACGACGCCGGTCGCAAGCGCCGCGCTCACCAGATGCGCGTCGCTTCGCGGCGCCATCATCTTCAGTCGTTCGACGTCCCGGCGCGCCATCTCGGGATGAGTGTAAGCCCCGGCGAGCACGCGCTGCCAGCGGCCCCTCGATCCCAGGTCCACCTCGGCATGGAACACACGGAGTCCGGACTGCTCGAGCCAGTCGGTCAGCGCCGCGACGTCAGCGGGTGTGGCCGGCCCATCGATCCGGTGCGAGCTCACCAGAATGGTGAAGGCCGCGTCGGCCGGAAGTCGGCGCTCAGAGCCCGGTGCCAGCGGGGCGCCCGGCGCGACAGATCCGGGACGTGCGCCTGGCGTCACGCGCGAATCCTTGGAGGCGGCGATCACGCCTGCGCCGAACCGCTGATAGAGATACGCCGTGGCACCGACGGCGAGCGAGCTCGAGAAGAGCACCAGCGCCGCAGCCGCGAACAGCGACACCTGCGGCGCCAGCCATCGCAGCGAACGCGGGGATCGCCGCTGGACGTCGAGGCTCCCGGCGGCGTGCGCCACAATCTCCGGCGTAATGCGGCTCGCCCGGATCGAAAAGCCGGCCAGCAGGGCGCGATCGCAGATCAGGTTGATCAACCGTGGGATGCCACCCGACCATCGATGCACCTGGCGCAGCGCTTTCGGCGTGAAGCTGACAGACGCGTGGCCGCCGGCAATCGTCAGCCGGTGCGCCACATAGGCGGACACCGCTTCGGGGTCGAGCGGCTTCAGCTCGTACCGGATCGAGACGCGTTGATCGAGCTGCCGGAGCTCCGGCGAGCGCAGCAGCGTCTGGAGATTCAGCTGGCCGACGAGGATGATCTGCAGCAGTTTTTCCTTGTCGGTCTCCAGGTTCGAGAGGATGCGAATCTGCTCGAGCACCGGCAGCGGCAGGTTCTGCGCCTCGTCGATGATCAGCACGGCGCTCGCCTTGATCGGGATCAGGCCGAGCAGGAAATCGTAGATGGCGTCGATCAGCTCCCGCTTGCTGACGTGCGCGAGCCGGCTCGATTTGGCCTCGTCGCGGGAGATCGCCCCGAAGTCCTGGAGGATCCGTTTGAGGAGGTCCTCTTCGGTGAGGAACGGGTTCAGCACGAGCGCGGTGAACGTCGTCCGATCGATCTGCTCGAGCAGCGCGCGGCACAGCGTCGTCTTGCCGGTGCCGATGTCGCCGGTCACGACGACGAAGCCTTCGCGCCGGCGAACGGCGTACTGGAGCAGATCGAACGCGTTCGCGTGGGACTGGCTGCGATAGAGGAATTTCGGGTCCGGCGTGAGGCTGAACGGCTTCTCCGCGAACCCGTAGTAGCTCTCGTACATGTCAGGACGCCGCCACCGCGGCCACGATTTTGGGTGTCAGCAGGATGAGGAGCTCGACGCGCCGGTGCGTGACGACCGTGACGCGGCCAAACCACGCGCCGCGGGTGCCCATGTTCTTGCGCTCGCGAACCTCGCGGTCGCGGGTCAGGCCGGAGACCACGAGCGTCTCGCCGTCGGCGACCCGCGCGATCATGTCGGACTCGAGCGGCGGCGGGCCTTTGACGATCGGGCTCAGGCTGAGCGTGACGACCGCGTCGGACGAAATCTGCGGCGTCACGCTGAAGGTCACCAGGTCGGTACGCACGATGGACGGCTCGTTGTTCAGCGTCAGCAGCTGCGGGTTCGCCAGCATCGTCACCTTGCCTTGCGCGGCGAGCAGATCCATCAGCTTCGACAGATCGGTGATGCGCAGGCCGGTCAGCGACGGCCGCGGCGCCGCGCGCAGCGCGGGCGTCTGCGTGGCAACGAGCTGCGCCGCGAGGACGGTCCAGTCGATCCCGGCCGCCCTCTCGTCGTTGGCCTCGACTTCGATGACGCGCGCATCGATCCGCACCTGCCGGTGGGCCCGCTCCTGGACGGCGTCGAGGTATACCGACACGCGATCGAGCCGCTCTGGAAAGTCGGTCACCTGCAGCAGGCCGGCTTTGCGATCCACGTTGAACGCCGCGCGCTCGGTGAGCAGGGTCTTGACGCCCTTCGCGAGCTCGTCGAAGAGATCGATCCTGGTCGATGTCGAGACCGTCACTACGCTCTTGCCCGCCTCGCCGCTGACAGTCGAGCCGCCTACCCGTTCGGTGACGATATAGTTCAAATCGAAGATGCGCGTCTCGGGCTCGCGCTTGAAGACACGGACGACGCTCCCCTCGAGCGCGTAATCGAGGCCGAGCGGGCGCAGCATCAGTCCGAGCGCCTGGCGCACCGTGACGTTCTTGATCTCACCGATGAACGATCCGCTGATGCCCGGATCGGGCACGACGCTGAGGCTGGTGCCGCGCACGAGCAGCAGCAGCAGGTCCTCGATCGGGACCGGCTGGGCGAAGGTCAGCGTGAACGACCGATTGTCGAGATCGCCGGCCATCGCGCGAAGGTCGAGCTGAGTCAGCGGCAGCGTCGGCATCGGGCGCTGCGGCGCCTGCGCGGACGCGGCCACCGCGAGCACCACGCCGCACGCGCTCATCCACCACGCACTTTTCACCCTCGCACCTCGCACCCTCGCACCTCGCCCCGCTCGTGTCGCGACACCCCCTCCACGTCCCAGAATTTCGGATCTACGTACGAAGAACGTTAGTCGGCGCGCAGTCTTGTGCAACCCCGGGAAAGACACAAAGGACACCAAGGGAACAAAGGACACAAAGGTCAGGGGTGGGCGGAATCAGGGAGCGGGCGGAATATCGATCGCGCCGGGCGGCGCGTCCTTGCGGAACAGCAGAGCGCCGATCAGGCCGCCGAGCGTCGAGAAGATTGCGCCGACGACCAGCCCCAGCACCAGGCCGACGAGACGGCGCAGGACGATCAGGCCGAAACCGAACTGCGCCTCCGAGTTGGCGTAGCGGTCGAGCGCGTCGCGCATCTCCGGCGGCATGCTGCCCGCCATTTCGATGACGCGCTGAAGCATCGCCCGCTCCATCGGGGCGACGAGAATCCCGATGGGGATCGCGATCAGGAACTGCACCAAAGCGCCCGTAAGGCCGGCAAGCAGGCCGACGAGCGCGCCGTCGGCAGGAGTGATCGGCGTCGACTGGCTCTGCTGAAACAGATAGGCCGCAATGGCGCCGCCGGTGATCACCCACAGACAGCAGCACAGGTTGCCGGCGGCGATGATGGGCAGCGCCGACAGCACCCCCATGATGACTCCGCCGACGAGCGCGGGCTGCGCGTAGTTCGGCCTAGTCGTAGTATTCACGCCCCAGATGCGTGATGAGCTCTTCGCCTTTGAGATACCGCAGCGTGTTCTTCAGCTTCATCAGCTGGATGAACAGGTCGTGTTCGGGATACAGATTCGGCGCATGCACCGGGCTCTTGAAGTAGAACGACAGCCATTCCTGGATGCCGTGCATCCTGGCGCGCTTCGCGAGGTCGAGGAAGAGCGCCACGTCGAGGACGATCGGCGCCGCCAGAACGCTGTCGCGGCAGAGAAAATTGATCTTCAGCTGCATCTTGTAGCCGAGCCAGCCGACGAGATCGATGTTGTCCCAGCCTTCCTTGTTATCTCCGCGCGGCGGGTAGTAGTTGATCCGCACCACGTGGCACAGGTCCGCGTACAGATCGGGGTACAGCTGCGGCTGGAGGATGTAGTCGAGGACCGACTTCTTGCTCTCTTCCTTCGTCTTGAACGACTCGGGATCGTCGAGCACCTCGCCGTCGCGGTTGCCGAGGATGTTCGTCGAGTACCAGCCCTCGACGCCGAGCAGCCGCGCTTTCAGCCCCGGCGCGACGATCGTCTTGATCAGGGTCTGGCCGGTCTTGAGGTCCTTCCCCGCCAGCGGCGACCGGGTCCGCGCGGCGAGCTCGACGAGCGCGGGAACGTCGGCCGTCAGGTTCGGCGCCGCGTTCGCGTAGGGAATGCCTTCGCGGATCGCTGCATACGCGTAGACCATGCTCGACGGAATGGCGGGATCGTTCTGCTCGAGCGCACGCTCGAAGTTCTCGATCGTCTGATGCGCCGTGGTTTCGGTCGCGAAGATCTCGGTGCTGCCGCACCAGACCATGACGAGGCGGTCGAGCCCGTGGTCCGACTTGAACGCGTGGATGTCGGCGACGACCTGCTCGGCGAGATCCTTCTTGTTTCTGCCCCGCTTCACGTTCGGGCCGTCGAGGCGCTTGACGTAGTGCTTGTCGAACACCGCGGGCCACGGGCGGATCTTCTCGAGCTCGGGCCGCACCTGCTCCAGCAGCGCGGGCTCGATCACGCCCGCCGTGCGGGCCGCGGCGTAGCAATCGTCTTCGAAGATGTCCCACGCGCCGAACACCAGATCGTCGAGCGACGAGAGCGGCACGACTTCGTTGATCTTCGGCGAGCGGCCCTCGGTGCGCTTTCCGAGGCGCACGGTGCCCATCTGCGTCAGCGATCCGATGGGTTTGGAGAGCCCTTTGCGAACAGCGATGACGCCTGCAATCGTGGTCGTGCTCACGGCGCCAAGGCCCACGAGCATCACCCCGAGCTTGCCGCGTGCCGGGGCAATATCGACGGGAGTAGGCATGAACCACAAATCATATAGCTTTCAGCTTTCAGCTGTCAGCTTTCAGACGCTCGGCGAAGCCCTTCGCGCTACGATCGTAAGGCGACGCCTTTAGGCGAGCCGCGCTGTAAGCTGAGAGAGCTTCGAGAGATGTTCCTGAAACGCGACAACCCGCACACACTCGTCGTCAGCATGACCGGGGTGAAGCTGGGCGATCGGCTGATGCTGGTCGGCTGCTCGCACGCGGGTCGGTTGGGCGCGGTGGCCGCCAAGGTCGGCTTGTCCGGACGCGCCGTCGCCGTCGCGCCGGATGAATCGTCGGCCGCGCGCGCGCGCAAGGGCGCAGCAGACGCCGGCGTGTTCGTTGAAGTCGAAGTGGCGCCGCCTACGCGGCTGCCTGTCGAGAACGACGCCCTCGATCTCGCCGTCGTCGACGACACCGGCGGGCTGTTCGGCGCGATGAGCGCGGCAGATCGCGCCGCGGCGATCCGCGAGCTGGTCCGCATTCTGCGTCCCGGTGGCCGCGTGCTGATCGTCGGCGCGACGCCGCGTGGCGGACTCGGAGCCGTGCTCTCGCGGACTCAGAGCGGGCCGCCGTCTGCCGCGGCCGGCGATGCCACCAAAGCGCTCGACGCCGGCGGATTCAAATCAGCCCGCGTCCTCGCCGAACGAGAGGGCCTCGTGTTCGTCGAGGCGATTAAGCCGAGAGACAGCTGATGGCTGAGGGCTGAGGGCTGATGGCTGATGGCTGATGGCTGAGGGTCGATGGACAGTCCATGAACCATGGCCTTCAGCCCTGAGCCATCAGCCATGTCAGCGCGCACACGTCAGGTGTCTTCCCCCATCGATCGGAATCGTCTCCCCCGTCATCCAGCTCGCGCGGTCTGACGCGAGAAAGAGAATCATCCCCACGATATCGTCCGGCTGGCCGGGGCGCCCGAGCGGATGCGTCGTCTTGGAGCGCTCGAGAAACGCCGCGTATTGCGCGTCGTCCATTCCCGAGCGCCGATGCAGGTTCGTCACGGTCACGCCCGGGTTCACCGCGTTGACGCGGACGCCGAGCGCTGCCAGCTCGATCGCCGCGCACCGCGTCAGGTGATCGACGCCTGCTTTGCTGACGCAGTACGCGAGCACGCCGGGAAACGATCGCAGGCCGTTCACGCTCGAGACGTTCACGACCGCGCCCTTCCGATCCTTCAGGTGCGGCGCCGCCGCCCGCATCAGGCGGAAAGGCGCGCGCAGGTTGATGGCCATCATCGTGTCCCACACTTCGTCGGTCGTCGCGTCGAGCGTGCCGCTCGCGATCACGCCGGCCGCGTTGACGATTACATCGATGTGACCGAAGGCAGCGAGCGCGGCCGCGACGATCGCGGCTGGCGCTTCGTCGGACGTGACGTCGGCGCGACAGGTCACCGCCTGCCCGCCGGATGTGCTGATTGCGCCGGCAACCTCGCTCAACGCGCGTTCGTTACGCCCAACCAGAACGACGCAGGCGCCGTCGCGGCCGAACGCCTCAGCTGCCGCCCGGCCAATGCCGCTCGTTGCCCCAGTCACGATCACGGTTTTTCCGCTGAATGACATGACGGCAGTTTACACGGGCCGCGCAGGTCAGGCAGGTCTAGTCGGAAACCCCACGTGACCGACGGACCACTTGACCCACCCGACGCACCTGACCCATACGACCCACCTGACCCACACGACCTACCTGACCCCACCTGACCTACCAGACCTACCTGACCCACGTGACCCACCCGACCCACACGACCCACCTGACCCACACGACCTACCTGACCCCACCTGACCTACCAGACCTCCCTGACCCACGTGACCCACCCGACCCACACGACCTACCTGACCCCACCTGACCTACCAGACCTACCCGACCCACGTGACCCACCCGACCCACGTGATCTCCCAGACCTTCCGTGGTGACAGGCTGTCACGAGGTGAGCACAGCCCGGCCTCGGGATTCGTCGATAAACCCCGAAGTTTCAACGCGAAACGACCGAAACAGATAGGCAAGAGTTTTGCCTCACAGGCAGCCGGGTTCATGCGTCCGACACCCTTGCACGATCTTTACTCGCCGCGCGAGATTGCGCTGGCCGCCGGCGTGCCCGAAGCCGACGTCGTCGCCGCGTTGGGAGCGATCCGCGATTTTGTCTCGCACGCCGATGCGGTCGAGATCGGCAGGGCGCTGGCGTACCGCGGCGTTCGACACGCTTGGACCGCGGCAGGTACTGCGACGCCGACCATGATGAGGCAGGCGACCGCATCGCTCTTCTCGAATTTCTTCGAGGCCTCCCACAGTCGCCGCCGCACCAGCGTACCGCTCGCCGTGTCCAGCACGCTGCACGCCGGGGTGATGGTGTTCGCTGTGTTCATGGCCACGCTCAATCTGACCCCGCGCGCGGCCGCGCTCAGAACAGACGATCGTCCCGCCGATCCGATGCGCCTCGTCTTCCTCGCCACGCCGGGACCAGGCGGCGGCGGCGGGGGCGGCGGCTTGATGCAGAAGGCGCCACCGCCGAAGGCGCTCCGCGAGGGGCATCGGGCGATCAGCAGCCCGCTGCCGGAGCGCCGGGAGCCAAAGCCGATCGTGGCGGCGCCGAAGCCGCCGGAGCCGAAGCCCGAACCACTCAAGGCCGAGCCACTACCGACGGTGATCGCGCCGATCCTCACGGCGCCCGCCGACACGCGAAACCGCGCCGGCGTTCTGGCACAGACGACGGTCGAGACCGAGAGTCACGGCCCGGGCAGCGGCGGAGGGGCCGGGACCGGCCAAGGGACGGGCCTCGGCGAAGGTCAAGGCCGCGGTGTCGGGCCAGGGTCGGGCGGCGGCACGGGCGGCGGGCCGTTCCGGCCGGGCAGCGGCATCGAGCCGCCGCGTCTCGTGAGCGAAGTGAAGGCCGACTACACCGAGGATGCGCGTCAGCGCGGAATCTCCGGCGCCGTCGTCCTCGAAATCGTCGTGCGGCGCGATGGCTCGGTCGGCGACGTGCGGATCCTCCAGGGCCTGGCCGGCGGCTTGAGCGATCGCGCCGTCAAGGCGGTCCGTCAATGGCGCTTCACGCCCGCTCAGCGGCTGGGCGCGGCCGTCGACGTCATCGTGGAAGTCGCGGTGGAGTTCAAGCTGAGATGACGCTCCTGCTGATCGTCACGCTGATTTCGATGTTGCTTGCCGCGATCATGAGCGTGATCGCCTGGCGGATCGCGCGCGAAGAGCGGCGACGGTCTGAGGCGCGCGTCGCGGCGCTCTCGGCCGAGATTCATGCGTCAGCTGCCGGGGGGCCGCCTATGGTGATGCCGGCGCAGGCCGGCGGCTCCCGGCGTGCGGACATCGGGCTGCGTGCCGAGCCGACGCGCCTGACGTTTTCAGCAACCGCAAGGTCGCCGCGGCGATGGGACGACGATCTCGAGCTTCGGCCGGCGACCGGGCCGTCGGCAGGCGCGGATCTGTTCACGGCCGTGCAGCCATCGCAGTCCGGATCGCGCCTCGCCGCGGTGGTCGCGGTCGGCGCATTCGTGTTCGCCAGCGGCGTCGCGATCGTCATCGTGCTGAGCGGCGGACCGGGCAGCGCGGCCCGAAGCGGAAGCCAGCCGACACCGGCGAACGTCGAGTCGGCGGCTACGGCCGCACCGCGCGCCGCGGTCGCCCCGGTGGTCGCACCGCTCGAGCTGGTGGCGCTCGGCCACGAACGGGACGGCGATCGGCTGACCGTCCGCGGCGTCGTGCGCAATCCAGCGGCCGGCGCGGCCATGGAGCGGCTGACCGCGGTCGTGTTCCTGTTCAACAAAGAGGGTGGGTTTCTCGCCAGCGGACGCGCGACGATCGAACCGCCGGCGCTCGGTCCCGGCGGCGAATCGACGTTCGTCGTCATCCTCCCCGGCGTAGGCGCGGTCGGCCGTTATCGCGTAAGCTTCAGGACCAGCGACCGCATCGTGCCGCACGTGGACCGGCGCGAGCTGGGTCAGAGTTAACCGTATGAGAACGCGTGCCCCGTTTGTCGCCGCTGTGTTCGCGCTGCTCGTCGTGGCGCTGCACGGGCAGCAGCCGGCGCAGACGCAACCGCCGGCGCCCGCGCCGGCGCGCCCGGGAAGCGACGAGGCAGGCTTCCGGTTCAAGAGCGGCGTCGAGCTCGTCAACGTGACCGCCACGGTGTCCGATGCGAGCGGCCGGTTCGTGTCCGGTCTCCGCCAGGACGATTTCGTCGTCTACGAAGACGATCAGCCCGTTACGGTCACGCATTTCAACGCCGACCGTGTGCCGGTCAGCCTCGGGATCGCGCTCGATACGAGCGGCAGCATGGCGGGCACGAAGATTCAGGAAGCGCAGGACGCGCTCGATCGTTTTCTCTACGAGCTCCTCGACAAGAACGACGAGGTCTTCCTGTACCGCTTCAGCAACGTGCCCGTGCTGCTCCAGGACTGGACGCGCGATCGGGCGCTGCTGTCGAGGGCGCTCGGGCGCATCACGCCGAACGGGGGAACGGCGATGTACGACGCGGTCGCCGATGCGATTCCGATCGCGCAGAAAGGCCAGAACCGCAAGAAGGCGCTTCTGCTCATCTCGGACGGCAACGATACGGCGAGCTCCAGCAGCGTCCGCGAGGTGAAGGCGCAGATTCGCCAGAGCGAGGTGCTGGTCTACGCCATCGGCATCGACGGTCAGAGCGAGCCGACAGTGCAGCGGCAGCCGCCGCCGCGGTTCCCGACCCCGGTTCCCTTTCCGTTCCCCGGCCGCGGCAGGCGTCCCGGCTGGCCGACGCCGCCGATCGGCGGCGGGGGCGGAGGCGGCGGTGGCGGATGGCCGCGATCGTCGGTCCGCGGCGACGATCGGGTCAACGTCGCCGCGCTGCGCGACATGACCGACGACAGCGGTGGCCGCACGGAAATCGTGCGCGACGCGCGCGATCTCAACCCGGCCACTGCCAATATCGCCGACGAGCTGAGCAAGCAGTACTACATCGGCTATCCGTCCAGCGGGAAGAAAGACGGCCGCTGGCACGCCATCCGCGTCGAAGTCCGCAACCGCAACTACCGCGTGCGCGCCCGCCGGGGATATGTAGCAACCTGAATTGCGGATTGAGGATTGCGGATTCCGGATCGAATCCGCAGCCGCAATTCAATCATCCGGTCCGCAATCCACCGCACAATTCACCTCGCACCTCGCACCTCGCACCTCGCACCTCGCAATTTGCAATCCGCAATCCGCAATCCGCAATCCGCAGTCCGCAATAGAATGTCTCGTGCATCTCCTCGCGACGGCGCTCGGCTTGAGCCTTCTCGGTAGCTGCGGCGGTCTGCTCGTCGCCTCCTCGCTCGTGATGTTTCCCTCTCGCGTGCGCACGCGCCTCGTGCCGTGGCTGGTCAGCTACGCCGTCGGCGCGCTGCTGGGCGTCGCGCTCCTCGCGCTCCTGCCCGAAGCGCTCGTGGAGCTGTCGCCCCCTGCGGTGTTCGGCACATTGCTGGCGGGCATCCTCGTCTTCTTCGTCCTCGAAAAGCTGGTGCTGCTGCGGCATTGCCACACCGACGACTGTGACGTCCACGGCGCGGCGGCGCCGCTGGTGTTCATCGGCGACGCGTTCCACAACTTTCTCGACGGCGCCATTATCTGCACCGCCGTCCTCACGTCGGTGCCGCTCGGCATCAACACGGCGATTGCCGTCGCCGCCCACGAGATCCCCCAGGAGGTCGGCGACGTCGCGGTCCTGCTCGCGGCGGGTTACAGTCGCGGGGGCGCCCTGCTGCTGAACGTCGCTACCGGCGTATCGGGCATTCTCGGAGCGACTCTCGCGTTCGGCGCGGAAGAGGTGGTTCCCGGGGTCCGCCCGAATGTTCTCGCCGTCTCATCGGCGAGCCTGTTGTACATTGCGATGTCCGATCTGATCCCCGACCTCCATCGCGGCGAGATCGACGCGAACGGGCTTCGACAGGTCCTGCTGATCGCCGCAGGCATCGGCACCGTCGTCCTCTTTGAGCGCATGGTTGGATAAATGGCCATCGATAAAGTGAACCTCGCGACGGTCGAAAAGATGTGGCGCCGCGAGGTCGAAGCAGCCGCCACGTACAAGCACCTCGCGAATCGCGAACGCGATCCCAAGCGCAGAGACATCCTGATGCGCCTGGCCGAGCAGGAAGACAAACACGCCGCGCGCTGGTCCGAGCGCATCGCCGGGACCACGGGCCGCGCGCCGGATCCGAAGGAAGTGGAGCGCGGGCTCTCCTGGTTCCAGCGCATCTCCGATCCCAACGTCGTCCTGCATCGTCTCGAGCAGGAAGAGAACAAGGCCGAGGCGGAGTACGACCAGCTGATGCAGCGCCTCAGCGATCCAACGGACCGCCGCATCGCCGAAGAGGCGATGCTCGAGGAGCGCGATCACGCCGTCGTGCTGCGGACGCTCGCCGGCGGCAAGATCCCGACGCCGCGCTCCACTCTCGACACGATCCTCGGCCGCGAGCGCTGGCACGTGCGCGGCACCGGCTGGATTGGCGACGCCATTTACGGCGTCAACGACGGCCTTGGCGCCGTCTTCGGCATCGTGTCCGGTATGGCGGGATACACCGGGGGCAGCGAGGTCGTGCTCGCCGCGGGCCTGGCCGGCACGCTCGCCAGCGCCCTCTCGATGGGCGCCGGCGCCTACCTCTCCTCGAAATCCCAGCGTGAGGTGTACGAGTCGGAAATCGCGCGCGAGCAGGCGGAGATCGACGAAGACCCGCACGAGGAGCTCCTCGAGCTGGAGCTGTTCTACCAGCTCAAAGGGTTCTCCCCGGACGAAGCCCGGTCGATGGCCGAGCGGCTGCAGAAGCAGCCCAAACAGTTTCTCCGGACGCTCGTCCACGAGGAGCTGGGCCTCAACGAGGAGACGTTTCCGAACCCCTGGCGCTCGACGCTGTCGGCGAGCGTCTCGACGGCGATCGGCGGATTCATCCCGATCATCCCCTTCTTCTTCACCGTCGGCATGCCGGCCGTCATCGGCTCGTTCGTCATCAGCACCGCGGCGCACTTCGTCGTGGGCGCTTCGAAATCCCTCGTCACGACACGGTCGTGGTGGGCCAGCGGGTTCGAAATGACGATCGTGGGAATCATCGAGGCGGCGATTACCTACGGCCTTGGTGTGGCGTTCGCCGGTCATGGGCCGGCTTGAAGATCGGCCCCTACGAGACGCTGTCGTCGCCGGAGGACAGTTCGTGCATTACATCGCTGAAAGGCGCAAAACCCGCGGTGTTTCCGCGAGTAGTGCTGGCATTTCATTTGCGCTCATGTCGAGCAGCGCGAAGGCTTCCCGCCTTCGCTCGGGCAACGACGAGGCGTGCGGCGGCGGGGCTCGCCGAAGCGCCGGAGGCAACTCGAAGGCGACTCGGAGCCAACTCGAGCCGAGCTCGGAGTGTGGAGGTCCAAGATGTTCAAGAAGTTCTGCGCGACCGCCGCGGGGGTCATCCTGACGGCGAACGTTGCGCTCGCAGCGGCGATCGAGAAAACCGATCGAAAAGACTTTCAGGTGTTCAGTGACGTGGCGACGACCGTCGAACGCTACACGCGGTTCACGATCTTCGACGACGTGAGCGCGAGCGTGAAGGACGGCGTCGTGACGCTCACGGGCAAAGTGACGATGCCCTATAAGCGCGACGACATCGAGAAGCGCGTGTCGAACGTGGACGGCGTGCGCGCCGTGCGCGACGAGATTGGCGTCCTGCCGGTCTCGCAATTCGACGACGAGCTGCGCGTCAGGATCGCGCGGTCGATTTACGGCCACTCGAACTTCTGGAATTACGCCATCATGGCGAACCCGCCCATCCACATCGTCGTCGAACATGGGCGCGTCACGCTGACCGGCGTGGTTCAGAGCGAGGTGGATCGGATGCTGGCGCGGTCGCTGGCGACGCAGTTCGGCGCGATGTCGGTGACCAACGCGCTGAAAACGGACGCCGAGGTGCAGGCGGCCCTTGAAAAGCCCGAGTGAGCTGACCGTTCGCCTGGACACGGGCGCCGCGACCACGGCGCTCGTCTATCCCGCCGATCGCGGCGATGACCGCGCGGGCGCCGCCCTGATTCTCGGTCATGGGGCCGGAGCGGGCCAGCGTAGCGCCTTCATGGTCGACTTCGCGCGCGAGCTGTCGGCGCTCGGCGTGGATGTCGTCACCTTCAATTTCCTCTATTCCGAACAGCGCCGGAAGATTCCGGACCGCGCCCCGGCGCTCGAGGCGTGCTATCGCGCGGTGATCGAGGCGGTTCGTGCCGACGTGGAGAGCGCGCGGCGGTCGCTCTTCATCGGCGGGAAGTCCATGGGCGGCCGGATCGCCACTCAGGTCGCGGCCGCGGATCCGCAGATCCTCCTCGCCGGACTCGTGCTGCTCGGGTATCCCCTGCACCCGCCCGGCAGGCCGACCGAGCGCCGCGACAAGCATCTGCCGGCCATCGCACGACCGATGCTCTTCGTGCAGGGCTCGCGCGACGCGTTCGGCACGCCGGAAGAGCTGACGCCAATCATTCAGGCGCTACGGCCGCCGGCGGTCCTGCATGCCGTGGCAAACGGCGATCATTCCTTCAAGCTGTCGCGAAAGGATCCGGCGGGCCAGGCCGCGGTCTATGCGGGTGTCCAGCGCGCGATCGTCGACTTCATCAGACGTCAGACTTCAGGCTCGAGTTGAGACTTGAAGGTTGAGGCTTGAGAGTCGAGAGTTTGAGTTCCATCACGTCTCCGTCGCGCGTGAAGCCGTGGCGCGCGTAGAGCGTGATGCTGCGCGCTGACGGCCAGAGGACCACGCGATCGATGCCGTTCGCGCGCGCCCACGCGAGGGCGGTTTCGAGCATGCGCGTGCCCATCCCGCCGCGCGCCGACGGCTGCACGTAAAAGTTCGACAGATACGCGTGGCGTTCGCCTTCTTGAATCGGGTTCGGGATTTTCTCGATCGTCTGGACCCAGACGTGGCCGACGATTGCGCCATCGCTGACGGCGATCCACGCCCGCCACGCTTGCTCCGACGCGAGCTCGCGGGCCATCCAGGCGGCGCAGCGCTTCACGAACGCGTCGCGCGACTCGATCGTTGGCGCGCGCCCGGCGCGAAATTCCCAGCGCAGCTCCGCCAGCCTGTCCGCATCGGCAGGCGAGGCGGCCCGGATGTCAGTCATGGGTGACGACCGCGCAGAAAGACGGCGGCCGCGCGCAGGACCTCGCCGGACCACTCGTGGCCGCCGTCGAACTCGACCGGCGTGACCCTGGCGCCCGCCGCGCGCAGGCGCCCGACATCGTCGTCGAACTTGGTCTGCGTGTACCATTCGTCGCGCGAGCCGCGGCAGACCAGCACGGCCGGGATGCGCGCGAGCGATGGCGCGTCGAGCTCGGGCGGCACGTCGCCGCACACCGCAATGACGCCGTCGACGCTCCGCGGCAGCGACGCGGCGGCCCGGAACGTCATCGCGACGCCCTGCGAAAAGCCGGAGAGGACGAGGCGCGGGGCGCCCGGCCACTCCCGCTCGAGCGCGTCGAGAACCGCGGCGACGTAGGCGCGATTGTCCGCGATCGCGAGCTCGCGATCCTGACGGGTCATCCAGCTCGCAATCACCTCGTCGCGCCGCCGCTGATAGAAACGGTGCAGCCCCTGAATCGACACGAGCCGCCAGCGGTCCGCGCCGGGGATTGCGCGAAGCCGATCGAGCTCGGTCTCCGCCGCCTCGGCATAACCGTGGAAGCCGATGAGGACCGGCGCCGGCCCATCCGAGGCCGGCGCCACGACGAGATAGCGCCCGTGCGTCCCGGTGGCGATGGTTCGTTCGATCACCAAATCACCTTGACCGTTCCGGAACCGCGAATCTGCGCGTCGCGCGTGACGAGCGGCAACGCGATGGCCTGCGCGGACGCGCAGATGAGGGCGTCGAACGGATCGCGCGTGAAGCGCAGCTCGTCGGCGACGAAGATCTGCTCCGGCGTGATATCGAGCGGCTGATACGCCGGGTTGCTGAAGAGATCGTCGAAGAACGCCCGCACGGTCCGCCGCAGGTTGATGCGCGAGACGCGCGCCAGCAGGCTGCACTCCCACATTACGACGGTCGGCACGTAGAGAATAGCCTGGCGCTGTTCGCACCTGGCGAACAACGCGGCCGCGCGCGGCCCGAGCTTGCCGCCGCCCGCCGCGTGAAACACGAGCGCGTGGGTGTCGGTCACCGCCGCTTCCGGATCAGCCACGGCGCTTCCTGCGAGTCGACGTGCGGTACTCGGTCGGCGATTCTCTCACCATCAGTGGCCGGCCGAGGGACGTCTCGAACATCGCCCGCACCACCTCGTCTGCACCCTCGAGAAATGGATCGCTTGCGTCGACGTCGATCGTGCCGACGACCGACCGCGACGGGCCGCCCTGCCCGGAGGCCCGCGCCGCCGTCACGAGCTGGTCGAGCAGCTCGCTGACGCTCCGGACACCCGCGGCGCCAGCCCGCCCTTTGAGCCAGGTGAGGTTATCGACGTCGAGGGTGACCGAGATCGCATGCTTGGCCATAGTATGTTTATACGATATACAGAAATGTATGCGTAGTCAATAGAGTATCCTATTCCTCGTGCAAGCGGCCGACATCGCGCCGATAGCGCCGGCGGCGCAGACGCAGTCGACGTTCGACCTCTTCCTGATCTTCGTGGGCGCCAACGTGGTCGCGACCACGTTTCAGGTGGGCGCGAGCCTCGCGTCCTCGTTCAGCATGGCGACGACGATCGGCTTGATCGCGGCCGGCAGCGTCGCGGGTGCGGCGCTGGTCGCGGCGCTCGCGCCTCTGGGATCGCGGTTGCGTGTGCCGTCGGTCATCGCCGCCCGTCCGGCGCTCGGCTTCACCGGCGCGGGCCTCGTCGCCGTCGTGCTCTACGTCACCAACTTCGCATGGATCGCCCTCAACAACGTCATCGCCGCGTCGGCGTGCGCGCGTGTCGGTGCCGCGTGGCTCGGCCCGGCTGCAGGCTCGCAGACCACGTGGGCGGTCGGGCTCGGCCTGCTCGCGACCGCCGTCGTGTGGCGCGGTCCACGAGCCGTGGCCCTCGCCGATCGCCTGGCGGTGCCGCTGATGCTCGCGGTCGCTGCCGCGCTCACCGTCGCGTGCCTGCGGGCGCCGGCCGCGAGTGCTTCCGCACGGCCGCCGGTGCCGATGGGCTGGTGGCGCGGGCTCGACGTGGTGATCGGCTATCAGGTGTCGTGGATCCTGATGTTCGCCGACTACTCACGCTACACGCGCGCGCGCCGCGCCAGCGGCGCCGCCGTTTTTCTGGCCCTGGCGATCACCAGCGCGTGGATGATGCCCCTCGGCGCGGTTGCCGCGCGCGCAGCCGGCTCCACGGATCCCGGCGCGATGCTGCAGGCGGTCGGCCTTGGCGCGTCGGGCGCGCTGCTGCTCACGCTCGCGACGCTGACGACGAACTTCGTCAACATCTACATGTCGTCGCTGGCCTGGAAGAGCCTGACGCCGCGCGCGAGCGACAGCGCGGTCGTCTGGTCGATCGGCGTCATCGGCACGGTGCTGAGCGCCGTGCCCGGCGTGTGGCTCGAGCAGTACACCAACTTCATGGTGATCCTCGGCGGCCTGCTCGTGCCGGTCGGCGGCGTGCTGGTCGCGCACTACTACGTTCGCCGCCCGCATGGAGACGACGAGGCGCTGATCGCGGAGCTGTACAACGAGCGCGGCGCGTTTCGCGGCGTGTCGGTCGCCGGCGTGACGGCGTGGGCGGTCGGGGCCGCCGTTTTTTTTGCCGCCGGACCCATCGGTGGAACGCTTCCCGCGCTCGCCGTGTCCATCGTCGTCTACACTTGGGCGGGAGCGAAGCGGTCCGCCGAGGCTTCAGCGAAGCCGGACGCCTTCGCGAAGGCGGAAGGCGGACACGACCGACGACGATGAGAAGGCTCACGGGCACGGTCGCCGCCGTAGTGCTCGCCGGCGCGCTGCTTCACGGTCAGGCTCGCACGCGCCTGGTCCTGCTCGGCACCGGCACACCGAATGCCGATCCGGATCGTTTCGGGCCGTCGGTCGCCATCGTGGTCGACGACGCCAGCTATCTCGTGGATTTCGGGGTCGGCGTCGTCCGGCGCGCCGCCGCGGCGGAGCGAGCGGGCATCAAGGCGCTCGGCGTGACGAACCTGAAGCTCGCGTTCGCCACGCACCTGCACTCGGACCATACGCTCGGGCTTTCCGATCTGATCTTCAGTCCGTGGGTGCTGGATCGCGAAGAGCCGCTGAGCGTCTATGGGCCGCGCGGGCTGCGCGCGATGGCGAATCATCTCGTCGCCGCATACGCGGATGATCTTCGCGTGCGATCGACCGGCGGCGAACCTGCGCACAAATACGATCCGCGGAAGGTCGATGTTCACGAGGTCACGCCGGGCGTGATTTACCGCGACCCGCGCGTGACGGTGACGGCGTTCGCCGTCAATCACGGCGCGTGGCCGCAGGCGTTCGGCTACCGGTTCCAGACGCCGGACCGCACCGTCGTCGTCTCCGGCGACACCGGGCCCGAGTCGCACATCGAGGATCAGTGCCAGCGGTGCGACGTCCTGGTGCACGAGGTGTATTCGGAAGCCGGATTCGCCAATCGGCCGCCCGAGTGGCGGGCGTATCACTCGCGCTATCACACATCGAGCCGCCAGCTCGCCGCGATCGCGTCACGCGCGCGACCAGGGTTGCTCGTTCTGTATCACCAGTTGATGTGGAGCTCGACAGAAGACGAGTTGCTGGCCGAGGTGCGGTCGGCGTACGACGGCAAGGTCGTCTCGGGGCACGATCTGGATATCTACTGATCATCGAGGTGCGAGGTGCGAGGTGCGACGTGCGAGGTGCGAGGTGCGAGGTGCGGGGTGCGAGGTGCGGGGTGCG
>WNEY01000354.1_pt1 | contig 27680 bp, 26 predicted proteins | sample 5400531 | NCBI WGS metagenome assembly WNEY01 (sample SAMN13153338, study PRJNA577476) | soil metagenome | isolation source: 200 cm saprolite under Douglas fir tree site 1 | place: USA:California | collected 2015-04-18
CCTCGACGCGGTCGCCGAGAACGACCGGGATCAGGCCTTGCTCGCGCGCCGCGCCGGCGGCAGCCGCGAGCGCATCGGCGGGGCGCGCGACAATGCGGTAATCGCTGCGGGCGAAGACGGCCGCGCCGGGCTTCGGGGTCTCGTTACCCGGATCACGCAAGGCGCGCGCGATGGAGGGCGAAATTTCCACCTTTCGCCGCCGCAGGATCGCCTCGGCGTCGGCCAGCGTGCTCGGATCGGGCACGGTGGGGCCCGAGCCGATCACCGAAGGATCGTCGCCGGGCACATCCGAAATCGCCAGCGTCAGCATTTTTGCGCGGGCGGCGAGCGCGGCCAAGCGGCCGCCTTTGATGCGGGAGAGGTGCTTCCGCACCGTGTTGATCTCGCGAATGTCGGCGCCGGAGGCAAGCAGCGCGTGCGTGAGCGCGCGCTTGTCGTCGAGCGAAACGCCGGGCGCGGGCGCGATCCAGTTCGCCGAGGCGCCGCCCGAGAGCAGAACCAGCACGAGATCAGTTTCTTTCGCCGATCGCGCGAGCGCGAGCACGCGCTCGCTCGCGTCCAGGCCCGCGGCGTCGGGGATCGGATGGCCGGCCTCCACCATCTCGATCCGCCCGGTCGGTCGCCCGTAGCCATGGCGGGTGACGGCGATTCCCTCGAGCCGCTCGGGTGGAAATCCGCGCCCGCCATAATGCGCTTCGGCGACTTCGGACATCGAGCCCGCCGCCTTGCCGGCGGCGAGCACGATGATGCGTCCCGCGGCCGGCGGGCCGGGCAGGGCCGGCGGCAGGCAGGACGCGGGATGGGCTGCGGCCACCGCGGCATCGAAGATTTTGCGAAGCAGAATTTTGGTTCTTGTACGATCCATCGCGTGTGCTTACTTCGAAGGCGGAATATGTGGGAACCGAAAGCGGCGCTCGCGGGCGCGTGCCGCGTGTCATAGAATGGACGAGACCGGCGCACAATCGACCGCGAAAGGATCGGCCGCATGAACAAGATCGACGAGCGCACCCGCACCGAACTCGAGGCCGCGGTCTTGCGGCGGCTGGTGCAGCATTTGCGCAACCGCACCGATGTGCAAAATATCGATCTGATGAAGCTGGCCGGCTTCTGCCGCAATTGCCTGTCCAACTGGATGAAGGACGCCGCCGACGAAAAAGGCGTGGCGATGACGAAAGACGAGAGCCGCGAGGCCGTCTACGGCATGCCTTACGAGGAATGGAAACGGCGCTATCAGCAGGAAGCGGGCGGCGAGCAGAAGGCCGCTCTTAAAAAAACCCACCCCTCGCACTGAATCGGTTCAACCGAAGGCAAGGAGAACGCGATGGCGGGGAGCGCCAATTTCGCGAAAAGCAAGCTGAAATCCTTCGTCGAGCGCATCGAAAAGCTCGAAGAGGAAAAGAACACGATTTCAGGCGACATCCGCGAGGTCTATGCCGAGGCCAAGGCCGAGGGCTTCGACGTGAAGGCGTTGCGCGTCGTCATCCGGCTCTATCGGCAGGACACCGAGGAGCGCCGCGAGCACGAAGCGCTGGTCGAGCTTTATCGCGATGCGATCGGGCTGGGCGGCCGCTAGGGGGCGGGCTCAATCGGCGGAGGTCAGCGCGCCGGTGACGATTTTCCCGCCGCTCTGATGGGCGAAGTAGCCGGCGGTGGTGGCGGCGGGATCGAGCAAGATCGCCAACTCCGATTGATCCGGATGCCGCAGGTCGGCGGTGAACTGAACGGGCTGTTTGCTGAACAGGATCGACGGCGAGTGGGCGGCGTCGCCGTAAAGGCCGGGTGAGCGGACCGCTTCCTGCAGGCGGGCGACGTCCTGCAGCCGCGGGCGGGGCGCAACCGCGGCGGTCTGCGGCGTAACCGGTGCACTCGTCCGCTGCGGAACGGCTTCCGGCGCGGCATAGGCGAGGGCCGCGGTCGGCTTCTCGCCGCCGGTGATCGCCAACGGCAGCGAAGCCGTGACCTCGCCCGCCGATGCCACCTTGCGTCCGTTAGGCGACAGCGCGGCGATCGCGACATTCGAGCCGGCTTCCAGTGGCCGCACGCGCGGCAGCGGTGCTAAGGATGCGGTTGTGGCCGCAACGGAATCGGGCTCCTTGCGTTGCAATAGCGCGCCGACCGGTGCTGCTGCGGACGAAAGCGAGGCGACCGCGACCGGCCGTGCGTTCGCCGCCGCTTTGGGCTTCGTGTTCGTGTTCGTGGCCGTGCCGGCGTCGGGTTGTGTGCGCACGGTGGCGGTCTTGCTGTTGTCGTCCCCGCCCGCGGCCTTCTTGTTGAAGATCGAGGCGAAGAGCCGCTTCATGGGGCTGCCGTCCCCGGCCGAGCCCGAATCGCTTTCGTCGGCCTCGCCGCGCGATGCGTAGGCGGTCGGCATGACTTCTTTTCCGCGCACCTGAATCTGGGCGAGCGCCAGTTGGAAGCCGGGCATCGGCCGGCCATCCTCGGGAATGTGAACGGTCTTGCCGTCGGGGAAGAGGCGAGCGAGATATTCGCGCGTGACCTTCGGCCAATGCCGCACGTTGCCGGTGTCGAGATGGACGAAGGGCCAGCCGGAGGTCGGATAGAAGCCGACGCCGCCGCGCTGCAGCCGCAGGCCCATGTCGCGCAACTGCGACAGCTCGACGCCCGGAATGTAGAAGTCCATCGCCTTGCCGAGCATGTGCTGACTGAACTGGGCGACGCCGCGGCTCTTGGCGCGCAGCATCGCGTTGGTCGAGGGCGCGCGATAGCCGCAGACGATCTGGATCGGCTCCTTGCCGTTGACTTCCCGGTTCACTTCCCACAGCAAATCGAATAAGTACGGGTCCATCTTGATCGGCTCTTCGATGCGCCAGTCGCGCAAAAGATGGTTCAGTTTTTCGAGCGCGGCCTCGTCGAATTTGCCATCGCGCTTGTAGGTGACGATGAGGTCTTCGCCGGTATGCAGATGATGGAAAGCAAGCGTGCGCGTGTCGCCGTTCGCGATCACGCTCTCGAGGGATTCGGAGCCGAAAAAGAGAAGAAGGGCGGCTAGGCCGATGCGCCGCCCGGCACGGAAGTTCAGGTAGCCGGTCTTGCGCGCGGATTGATCTGGCACGTGCCCTCTTCCGTTACGCGTTGTGCTCAGTCAGTCACCGCGCGGGCCGGCACGCGGCCGCGAATGGCTAACGCACTGTTATCGTTATCGGAATGGGTTAACGGAGAGTTGTCGCCCCCGCGCCGTCCGATGCAATTCCGGTAACCTTGGAGTGTGGCGAAATCGGGCCGCACCAATGGTTCCCATCCGCCGCTTGGTTAAGCGGAGGGCGGAAACCTTCGAAACTGGCGAAATTTAGCGGAAAAGGCCGAAGAATCCGCCGCGGTACGTTTCCTGCCGCGTATCGCGGCCGCGGCCCCGGCGAAGATCATCCCGCGGCTGGAAGCCCTGGAAGAAGTTCGCAAACGGATTCTCGAAGCGCCCGTCGGGGATCGCAAAGCGCAGCGCGTCGCGGCTGACGGTGGCACTGCCGACCCCGTGCTGTTCGACGGCGATGTCGGCGACCTTGCGCTCGTCGGTCTTCAGCGCCTGCAGCACGCGAGCGTCGCGGCCATAGATGTCCTCGCGGATCTCGAGCTTGCCGTTATCGTCCACGAAGGCCGTCTGATAGGTGATGTGGACCGGCAGCGGCTTGGGGAAATCGATGTTGATCTCGTTGCCGCTGAACATCTTGCGGATCTTGTCCTGGGTGTAGCCTTCCTTGGGGAGCTCGATCGAGAGGAGCTTCTCGGCATACACGATCGGATTTTCCACGCGCATGCAGCCGTGACTGAAGGCGCGCTTCGATTCCGCGAACAGATTCTTGTCCGGCGTATCGTGCTGGTAAACGAGGTACTTGTTGGGGAAATTGAAGCGGATGCGGCCGAGCGCGTTCTTCTCTCCCGGCGGCTGATAGATGCGAACGGTGCCGTCCTTGTTGTTCTCCATCTTGAGGCCGATCCGCGACAAGGCGGTCGGGTCTTGCCTCAGCACCGGCAGGTACTCGTTGGCGATGATCGAGGGCGGCACATTCCAGGTCGGGTTGACCGTGATGAACTTCATGTCCGGGCTGATTATCGGCGTCGCCATGCCCGGCTTGCCGGTGACGATCTTCGTCGTCCAATAGGTCGAGCCGTCGCGCACGATCTTCAGCGTGTAGTCGGGGATGTTGACCATTACGTAGGCGTTGCCGAGCTGGGCGTTGCCGAGCTCGCGCGGCAGCCAGCGCCAGCGCTCGAGATTGGCGAGGATAATGTCGGCGTCGCGGTCGCGGCGCGGGCCGTTGATGGAATCGATCGTGGCCTGGTTGAAAACGCCGTTGGCGCCGAGCTTTTTCTCCGCCTGATACTTCTTCACGGCGTCGGCGAGCGCCTGGTTATAGGCAATGTTGTCTTCGGCCGGCACGCCGAGGCGCTCGCGAATGAGCGGCACGCGCGGATCCTGCATCAATTCCTTGGCGAGTTTGAGCGGCTGTCCGCTCGGAATGCGCGCGGGGGCGGCTTCGCCCGTCTTCCCACGCGCTTCGGCATACTTCGCCTTCAGCGCTTGGTAGGCCGGATGCTGCGGCAGATAGGAGGCGAGCGTGTCCTTGCTGTCGGCGGCGGCGGCAAGCTTCGCCAGAACGTCGGCCGGGTCGGGAAACTTTTGATCGTAGTAGATGTCGTTACTGATGCGCGTGAAGGAAACGCGGCCGGTGGCGGCGTGGCGCGCGTAAGCGAGGATCGCGACGGTGAGCCTGAGATCGGCGTCGGCGAGCGCATCGGGATCGAGTCCCGCCTTCAATTCGGGTGCGGCGTATTCGGAGGGCTCCAGGCCGTCGGCGTCGACGCCTTTAAGATAAGCGAGCGTCGAGGCGGCGCGCGCATTCCCGGCGCCGTTGTCGATCCACAGCGGCGCGAAGCCGCGGTTGCGATAAAAAGCTTCGACCGCGTCGCGCTCGTTCTTGCGATCGAGATAGCGCACGCTCTTGTTGGCGAGGAGATCGCGCAGCTTCTCGGCGATCGCCGCATCGGCCGCAGAGAGCGAAGTCGCGAGCGGCGCCTTGACGAGGTCCTTGCCGGTGTAAACCGGCAGCGGAGCGGCCTGCTGTTCGGGCTGCGCCGGCGTCACGGGATCCAGCGGGGTTGCCTCGGCGGAGGCCGGAACGGGGTTCGGCGTCGGCGGTGCGACCGTCACGGCGGGCGCCGGTGGTGTTGCGCCGGTGATGTCGGCGGCGGTGGGCGGGGGCACGTTCGTCGTGTCGGGGACCGGAACGAGCTTGTCGATATCGGCTTTCGCCTCGGCGGAATTCTGGGCGATCGCGATCGGCGCGCGCGCCGACGGCTCTCCCGGGGCGACGGACTGGGCGCAAACGGCTGCCGGCGTCAGCATGGTCGTGGCCGCGAGGAGAGCCAAGAACGTGCCCTCAGCCAGTGAGATGCCGTGCCGATTCATACGCGCCTCCTCGGTTACCCCTGCTTCTGGCAGACCCGGCCGCGCCTAATCAAGGCATAAGGGCTTAATGAGGCTATTCTCCGGATAAGTGTCACTTCCCGGCCACGCCAATATCCTGCATTTCGGCGCCTTCGCCGTCCGGCCCGGTGGCCAGGCCCAAATCCTTGAGTTTGCGATAGAGCGTCGAGCGGCCGATCCCGAGCCGGCGGGAAACCTCGGTCATCCGGCCGCGATAATGGGCGATGGCGAAGCGGATGGCGGATGCCTCGATCTCCTCTATCGGGCGCACGTGACCATCGGCGCCCACGAGCGGAAGCGAATCCGCCGAGGCCGCCGGTGCCGTCTCCGGCGCATCGATAACGAGCGGAGCGGACGCGGGTTCCTGCGCTTGCCGCTGGACCGGGGATGGTTGTGGCGCCGCGTAAGCCTCGAAGCCCGGCACCTGCGTCGCGATCTGGGGAAATTCGGCGACGCCGATCTCATCGGTGTCGGCGAGCACGACCGCGCGGAACACCGCGTTCTCGAGCTGGCGCACGTTGCCCGGCCAGCGATAGCTCATGAGCATCTTGATCGCCTCGGCGGAGACCGAGCGCACGTGCTTTCCTTCCTCCGCGGCGAAGCGGGTGACGAAGCGGCGGACGAGATCGGGCGCGTCCTCGAGACGCTCGCGCAGCGGCGGCATGGTGATCGGAAAAATGTGCAGGCGATAGAACAGATCCTCGCGGAAGCTTCCGCTCTTCACCAGTTCGAGGAGATTGCGATTGGTCGCCGAGATCAGGCGGAAGTCGACCTTCACCGGCTTGCGGGCGCCGACGGGATCGACCTCGCCTTCCTGCAGCGCGCGCAGCAGCTTTACTTGCGCGTCGGCCGGCAGCTCGCCGATCTCGTCGAGGAAGAGGGTGCCGCCGTCGGCTTCGACGAATTTGCCGAGCTGGCGCTCGGAGGCGCCGGTGAAGGCGCCCTTCTCGTGACCGAACAGAATCGACTCGACGAGATTGGCCGGGATCGCGCCGCAATTGACGGCGACGAAGGGCTTGCCGGCGCGCGCGCCCGCGGCGCGGATGGCGCGGGCCAGCAATTCCTTGCCGACGCCCGATTCGCCTTCGATCAGAACGGGGATTTCGGAAGCCGTCGCCTTTTCGGCGAGCTTGAGCGCGGCCTGCATGCGGGGGCTCGCGGTCGAGAAATCGGAGAAGGCGACGGCGCCCTCGGCGGCGCGCTGCATGCGGCGCACCTCGCCGGCGAGTGCCGCTTGGGCAAGGGCGTTGCGCACCGAGACTTGCAGCCGCTCGGGGCCGACGGGCTTGACGACGAAGTCGACGGCGCCTGCGCGCATGGCGGAGACCACCGTGTCGATCGAGCCTTGCGCCGTCAGCACGATCACGGGCGTATCGATGCCGCGCTCCCGCAGGCGGCCGAGCACGCCGAGGCCGTCGAGATCGGGCATGACGAGATCGAGGATGACGCCGGCGATGCGCGCGCCTTCCGGGCTTTCCAAGAGGCGCACCGCCTCCGCGCCGCGCTCCATCACCTCCGGCTCGTAGCCGAAGCGGCGAAGCATGGCGTCGAGCAGGCGGCGCTGGACCGGATCGTCGTCGACAACGAGTACGCGCGTGGCCATAACCCCTCCCGGCGGGCGAAGCCCGCCCCGTGGCGGGGACTTTGCGGGACCGCCGTTAATGGAATCTGAAGGCCGGCCTCTGCATCGCCGAAAACGTCCCGTAACAAGGATTGATCCGCGGTACCGCGAGCCACATTTCTATGTAATGTGATCAGGCAATCGGATTTCTTTCGACCTCGCCCACATCCATGCCCATGTCCATGCCCTTGTCCTCCTCGAAGTCGCCCGTCTTTCACATTTCGGCCGGAGCCGCCCGCGCGAGCGAGGCGGGCGCGGCGCTGCCCGAGTGGAATCTCGCCGATCTCTATCCGGCGATCGACGCGCCGGAAGTAGCGGCGGACCTTGCGCGCGCCGACGCCGAATGCGTCGCCTTCGAGGAAACCTACAAGGGCAAGCTCGCCGATATCGCCGCCTCCCCGCAGGCGGGCGAAAAGCTCGGCGCCGCGGTCAAACGTTTCGAGGCGGTGGGGGAACTGCTCGGCCGGCTCGGCTCGTTCGCGGGCCTCGTCTATGCCGGCGACACGACCGATCCGAAGCGCGCCAAGTTCTACGGCGACGTGCAGGAAAAAATCACCGCGGCGTCCGTGCATCTCCTGTTCTTCACGCTCGAACTCAATCGCATCGATGACGGGCTGATCGAGAAGGCGTTCGCGCATCCCGCTTTCGGCTACTACCGGCCGTGGATCGAGGACGTTCGCAAGGAGAAGCCCTACCAACTCGAGGATCGCCTCGAGCAGTTGTTCCACGAAAAATCGGTGACCGGCGAGGCGGCGTGGAACCGGATGTTCGACGAAACGATCGCCGCGCTGCGCTTCAAGGCCGGCGGCAAGGAATTGGCGCTCGAGCCCACGCTCAATCTGTTGATGGAGCCGGAGGAGGCCAAGCGCAAGGAGGCGGCCGAAGCGCTCGCCGAGGTCTTCCGCGCGAACCTGCGCACCTTCACGCACATCGCCAACACGCTCGCCAAGGACAAGGAAATTTCCGACCGTTGGCGCGGCTTCGAGGACATCGCCGACGAGCGCCATTTATCGAATCGCGTCGAGCGCGAGGTGGTGGAAGCGCTCGCCTCAGCGGTGCGCGCGGCTTTCCCGCGGCTTTCGCACCGCTACTACGCCATGAAGGCGAAATGGCTCGGCAAGGAGCGGCTCGATTATTGGGACCGCAACGCGCCGCTGCCGGAGGTCGAGCAGCGCTACGTCAATTGGGACGAGGCGCGCGATACGGTGCTGTCGGCCTATGCCGGCTTCTCGCCGAGAATGGCGGATGTCGCGCGCCGCTTCTTCGAGCAACGCTGGATCGACGCGCCGGTGCGGCCCGGCAAGGCGCCGGGCGCGTTCTCGCATCCGACCGTGCCGTCGGTGCATCCCTACGTGTTGCTGAACTATCAGGGCAAGCCGCGCGACGTGATGACGCTCGCCCATGAGCTTGGCCACGGGGTGCATCAAGTGTTGGCCGGCAAGCAGGGCGCGCTGATGGCGGCAACCCCGCTCACGCTCGCGGAGACGGCGTCGGTGTTCGGCGAGATGCTGACCTTTCGCGCGCTGCTCGCCAAGACTTCGGCGCCGGCGGCGAGGAAGGCGATGCTCGCCCAGAAGGTCGAGGACATGATCAACACGGTCGTGCGCCAGATCGCCTTCTATACGTTCGAGCGCAAGGTCCACACCGAGCGCAAGCAGGGCGAGCTCACCGCGGAGCGCCTGGGCGAAATCTGGATGGAGGTGCAGGGCGAAAGTCTGGGGCCGGCGATCCGTCTCGGGCCCGGCTACGAGACGTTCTGGACCTATGTCGGTCACTTTATCCACGCGCCGTTCTACGTCTATGCCTATGCGTTCGGCGATTGCCTGGTGAACTCGCTCTACGCGGTCTACGAGCGCGCCGACAAAGGCTTCGCCGAGCGCTATCTCGACATGCTTGCCGCCGGCGGCAGCAAGCATCATGCGGAACTTCTGAAGCCCTTCGGTCTTAACGCCCGCGACCCGCAATTCTGGCAGACCGGTCTCGGCCTGATCGAGCGGATGATCAGCGAGATCGAAACGCTCGACGCCAAGGCCTGACGGGGCATGGGCAAGGTCTGGATCGAAGCGGCTTTGAACGGGGCCTGGGGCCGCGCGCTACAGCCGACGATTCCGATCGCGGTCGAAGAAATTGTCGCCGACGGCATTGCCGCGGCGGAAGCCGGTGCTGCCGTCATTCATCTCCACGCCTATGACGCGGCGACCGGCCGCCAAAAGGACGATTGGGAAATTTACGCGAAGATCATCGAGGGCATCCGCGCCCGGGCCGACGCCATCGTCTATCCGACGGTGCCGATCGCGGGTTCGACCTATTCGGGCGAGGCGAAGACGCCGAAGGCGCGCTACGCGCATCTCGAGGAGCTTGCCAGGCGCAAGCTCGTTGAGTGGGGCACGATCGATCCCGGCTCGGTGAACTTCGCGCGCTTCGATGCGCTCGCACGCGGCGAGGCGGGGTTCGTCTACTCGAATCCCGACGAGCATTTCTTCGAGGGCATGCGGATTGGCGCCGAATACGCCGTGCGGCCGAGCTACGCCATCTACGAGCCGGGCTGCACGCGGATCGGCGCCGCCGTCGCCGCCGCGAAACCGCGCGTGCCGACGCCGGTCTACCGTTTCATGTTCGCCGAGGAATTCACCTTCGGATTCCCGCCGAAGCCGCATCATCTCGACGCCCATCTCGCGCTGCTCGAGGAAACGGCGCCCGGCGCGCCGTGGATGGTGGCGGGCCTCGGCGTCGATATCCGCCCCCTGATCGAGGCGGCGGTGGCGCGCGGCGGGCATCTTCGCGTTGGCCTCGAGGACGTGCCGTGGGGCTCGCGGCGAACGAACCGCGATCTCGTGGAAGAGGCCGTCAAGCTCGTGCGCGCGGCGGGGGGCGAGCCGGCGAGCGCCGCCGAGGTGCGGGCGGCCGGCGATGCCGAGGACAAACGCTTGCAACGCGGCCGCCACGCGCCGAGATTGAGCCGATGACCGACCGCGAACGCAATCGTTTCTCCGCCCGCGCGGCGCGTTACGCCCGCGTCGGCACCAATGTGGGCGGGGTCGCAGCGCAGGTGATCGGCTCGCGCATGTTCGGCTTCGCGCTCGATCGCGGCGCCAATGCGATCGCGCTCGCCGGGGCGCTGGGCAACCTCAAGGGGCCGATCATGAAGGTGGCGCAGCTCTTGGCCACCATTCCGGACGCGCTGCCGGCCGAATACGCCGCCGAATTGATGAAGTTGCAGAACGAAGCGCCGCCGATGGGCTGGGCCTTCGTGCGCCGGCGCATGGCGGCGGAACTCGGCCCCGATTGGCAGCAAAGGTTCGGCGCCTTCGAGCACAAGCCCGCGGCGGCGGCCTCCCTCGGCCAGGTGCATCGCGCGACCTCGCACGACGGCAAGCCGCTCGCCGCCAAGCTGCAGTATCCCGACATGCAGTCGGCGGTCGAGGCGGATCTGCGGCAGCTGGAGATCATCTTCGCCATCCGCCGCCGCATGGATCCCGCCATCGACACGCGCGAGATCGCCAAGGAAATCGGCGCGCGCGTGCGCGAGGAGCTCGATTATCGCCGCGAGGCAAAGCACGTCGCGCTCTATCGCGAGATGCTCGCCGATGTTGCCGAGGTGCGCGTGCCCAACGCGTGGCCCGCGCTTTCCACCGGCCGCCTGCTTACGCTCGATTGGCTGGAAGGCCACAAGCTGCTCGTCCACAAGGGCGCCTCGCTCGAAATCCGCAACCGGCTCGCCACCGCGATGTTCAAGGCATGGTGGCTGCCGTTTTCCCGCTTCGGCGTCATCCACGGCGATCCGCACCTGGGCAATTACACCGCCTTCGAGGAGGCGGGCGAGCCGCGCGGCATCAACCTGCTCGATTACGGCTGCATCCGCATTTTCCCGCCGAAGTTCGTGGGCGGCGTGGTCGATCTTTATCGCGGCCTGCGCAACGGCGAAGAGGCAAGGGTGGTGCACGCCTACGAGACCTGGGGCTTCCAGGGCCTGTCGCGCGAGCTGATCGACGCGCTCAACATCTGGGCGCGCTTCATCTACGGCCCGCTGATGGACGACCGGGTGCGCACCATTGCCGACGGCGTGAAGCCCTCCGAATACGGCCGCCGCGAGGTCTATCGCGCGCATACGGCGCTGAAGCGGCTCGGACCGGTCACCGTACCGCGGGAGTTTTTGTTGATGGATCGCGCGGCGGTCGGGCTCGGCGCCGTGTTCCTGCACCTCGCGGCCGAACTCAATTTCCATCGGCTGTTCGAGGGCGCGATCGCGGAATTTTCGGTGGCCGAGGTCGACCGCCGCCAGACGGCGGCGCTCGGCACGGCCGGGCTCGACGCCGCCGCGTGAAGCGGTTGCCGCAGATTGGCCTTTCGGCTAAGGCTTCGGCCATTGCAAATGGCGGCTGTAATATTTTCGGTTCAATGTGCGCGGCAGCCCTCGATTGATTTGAATCAACGGATATGCCCATAAACTGGGGTAGGAACTCGCAAGCTTACGGGGAACAGCGATGGCCGATCACGGCGCACCGAAATATTCGACGGCTCCGGGCAACGATTACGAACAGCATGAGGGGACCTACGGGAATTTTCTCGCGCTCGCCAAATGGGTCGTGATCGCGGCCGCCGTCATTCTCGTCTTGATGTTCGTTTTCCTCACCTGATTTTGATTTCGCGGCGTTTCCCTGCATGAAAATCGCCATCCCGGCGGAGACCGATCCCGCAGAGCCGCGCGTTGCGGCGACCCCCGACACCGTCAAGCGCATGGTCGCGATGGGCGCCGAGGTCGCGGTGGAGAAAGGCGCCGGAGAGCGGGCCGGCATCCTCGACAAGGACTTTCAGGGCGCGGGCGCCAAAGTCGCGAGCGGCGAGGATACGGTCGCCGGCGCCGACATCGTGCTGAAAGTGCGGCGGCCTTCGAAGGCCGAGCTTGCCGGCTACAAGCCCAGCACCATCGTCATCGCGATCATGGACCCTTTCGGCAACGAAGCGGCCCTCGCCGACATGGCGGGCGCCAAGGTCTCCGCCTTTGCGATGGAGCTGATGCCGCGCATTACGCGCGCGCAAGGAATGGACGTGCTTTCCTCGCAGGCCAACCTCGCCGGCTACCGCGCGGTGATCGATGCCGCCGCCGAATACGGCCGCGCGCTGCCGATGATGATGACGGCGGCGGGCACCGTTCCCGCCGCGCGCGCCTTCATCATGGGCGCGGGCGTCGCCGGCCTGCAGGCGATCGCGACCGTGCGCCGTCTCGGCGCGGTGGTGACCGCGACCGACGTGCGGCCCGCCGCGAAGGAGCAGGTGGAATCGCTCGGCGCGAAATTCGTCGCGGTCGAGGACGAGGAATTCAAGCAGGCCGAGACCGCCGCCGGTTACGCCAAGGAAATGTCCAAGGAATATCAGGCCAAGCAAGCGGCGCTGGTCGCCGCGCATATCGCCAAGCAAGACATCGTGATCACGACGGCGTTGATCCCGGGGCGGCCGGCGCCGAAGCTCGTCTCCAAGGCCATGGTGGAATCGATGAAGCCGGGCTCGGTAATCGTCGATCTCGCGGTCGAGCGCGGCGGCAATTGCGAGCTCGCGCAGCCCGATAAAGTGGTCGTGCATAACGGCGTGAAGGTCGTGGGCTTCCTCAACATGCCGGGACGGCTCGCCGCGACTTCGTCGGCGCTCTACGCGAAAAACCTCGTCGCTTTCCTCGACGTGCTCGTCAAAGAAAAGAAATTGAACGTGCCGTGGGAGGACGAAATCGTGAAGGCGACCCTGCTCACGCGCGACGGCGCGGTGGTGCATCCGAACTTCAAGCCGAAAGGAGCCGCGTGATGGGCGAAATGGCGGTGGTCGATCCCTTCGTCTTCCGGCTCTCGATTTTCGTGCTCGCGGTGTTCGTCGGCTATTACGTCGTGTGGTCGGTGACGCCGGCGTTGCACACGCCGCTGATGTCGGTGACCAACGCGATCTCCTCGGTGATCGTGGTGGGCGCGCTGTTGGCGGTCGGCGTCTCGGTCGCCGGTGACGAAACGGCGTCGTGGTGGGCGCGCGGCCTCGGCTTCGCGGCGCTTGCGATGGCGTCGGTCAACATCTTCGGCGGCTTCCTCGTCACCCAGCGGATGCTGTCGATGTATCAGAAGAAAAAGAAATGAGCGTCATGTCCGAAAGGCGTTTTCTCCCCGTCACCCTGAGGTGCTCGGCGGAAAGCCGAGCCTCGAAGGGCGACGGCCCGAGCCGATCATCCTTCGAGGCTCGCTCGCTGCGCTCACTCGCTCCTCAGGATGACGGCGCACGGGAGTGTGGGCGATGAGCGGAAATCTCGTCGCGCTGCTCTATCTCGTCGCCGGCGTCTTGTTCATTCTGGCGCTGCGCGGGCTTTCCAACCCGGAAAGCTCGCGGCGCGGCAATCTGTTCGGCATGGCCGGCATGGCGATCGCAATCGTCACCACGCTCGCCGCCTCGCCGCCCGCCGGCCCGATCGGCTGGGCGCTGGTGGGGGGCGGGCTCGCGATCGGCGGCGGCACCGGCGCGGTGATCGCGCGGCGGATCGCGATGACGGCGATGCCGCAGCTCGTCGCCGCGTTCCATTCGCTCGTGGGCTTAGCTGCAGTGCTGGTCGCCGCCGGCGCGCTCTACGCGCCGCAGGCCTTCGGCATCGGCGCGCCCGGCGGCATTCACGGCCAGAGCCTCGTCGAAATGTCGATCGGCGCCGCGATCGGCGCGGTCACCTTCACCGGCTCGGTGATCGCTTTCCTCAAGCTCAACGGCAACATGAGCGGCGCGCCGATCATGCTGCCCGCGCGCCACGTCATCAACATCGCGATCGCGCTTGCGATTCTCGCCTCTATCGTGATGTTCGTGCGCACCGAGAGCCACGCCCTGTTCTGGGCGATCGCGCTCTTGTCCTTCCTGATCGGCGTCTTGATCATCGTTCCGATCGGCGGCGCCGACATGCCGGTCGTGATCTCGATGCTGAATTCCTATTCCGGCTGGGCCGCGGCCGGTATCGGTTTCACGCTCGGCAACACGGCGCTGATCATCACCGGGGCGCTGGTCGGCTCTTCGGGCGCGATTCTGTCCTACATCATGTGCAAGGGCATGAACCGCAGCTTCTTCGCGGTGATCCTCGGCGGCTTTGGCGGCGAGACCGCGGGCCCGGCGGGCCGCATCGAGACGCGGCCGGTGAAGCAGGGATCGGCGGAGGACGCCGCCTTCATCATGAAGAATGCCTCGAAGGTGATCGTCGTACCCGGCTACGGCATGGCGGTGGCGCAGGCGCAGCATACGCTGCGCGAGATGGCCGACAAGCTGAAGCAAGAGGGCGTCGAGGTGAAATACGCAATCCACCCGGTGGCGGGCCGCATGCCCGGCCACATGAACGTGCTCCTGGCCGAGGCGAACGTGCCTTACGACGAGGTGTTCGAACTCGAGGACATCAATTCGGAATTCGCCCAGGCCGACGTCGCCTTCGTGATCGGCGCCAACGACGTGACCAATCCCGCCGCCAAGACCGATTCGAAATCGCCGATCTTCGGCATGCCCGTGCTCGACGTGGAAAAGGCGAAGACGGTCCTGTTCGTGAAGCGCGGCATGGGCTCGGGCTATGCCGGCGTCGAAAACGAGCTGTTCTTCCGCGACAATACGATGATGCTGTTTTCCGACGCGAAGAAGATGGTCGACAATATCGTGAAGGCGCTCTAGGCCGGATTTTTTGCCCGTCGTGGCCGAGCTTGTCCCGGCCATGATGGCGTATTTGGCTAGCCCCACGGACCGCTTTTCGTTTGCGGCGGCGCCGGCTCGTTCCACGGACCGGCTTTCGTGTCTTCGGAATCGGACGCCGTTGTTTCATCCGCGCTTGCTTCCGGCGCCTCCTCCGGCGCGGGCAGCGCGATCGGCCCGGGGTCGTGGCCGCCGGCGAATTTCACCAGCGCCGCCACGCGCCGGTCGACCGAGGGATGGGTGTCGAAAAGGTTGCTGAAGCCCTCGCGCGGGTTGTCGAGGCACATCTCCATCACCGCCGAGGTCGCGCCCGGCAATTCGCCGCGCCCCTCGATCTTGCGCAATGCCGAGATCATCGCGTCGGGATTCTTGGTGAGCTCGACCGAGCCCGCGTCGGCGAGAAATTCGCGCGAACGCGATAGCGCGAGGCGCACCACCACCGAAAGCAGCCAGGCGACGAGGATGAGCACGATGGCGATCAGAACCGCAACAATCGCGCCGCCGCCTTTACGGTCGCCGTTCGACCGACTAACGCGCCATGAACCGCCGGTCTGGAAGAACAGTCGAAAGACCATCTCGCCGAAAAACGAGACAACGCCGGCGATGATCATGGCGATCACCATCAGCCGCACGTCGCCGTTGCGGATGTGGGTGAGCTCGTGGCCGAGCACGGCCTCCAGCTCATCCTGATTGAGCGCTTTGATCAGGCCCGTCGTCACCGTGATCGAATATTGCTTCTGGTTCATGCCAGTGGCGAAGGCATTGAGCGCGTCCGATTGCATCACCTTGAGCTTGGGCATCGGGATGCCGCGCGAGATGCAGAGATTTTCGAGCGCGTCCCAAACCTTGGGATAGTCCGTGCGCGAGACGAGCTCGCCGCCGGTGAGCGCGTCGATCATCGATTGGTGGAAATAATAGGCGATGAGAATCCACGCGGCCGTGCCGAGCGTCGCCCACGGCAGTGCGGGCACGAAGTCGAGTTCCGCGCGCCAGACGATGATCTGCAAATCCTCGCCGCCATGCAGCAAGGCCTCGGCGACGAGCGCGCCGGCGAAGACGAGCACGTAGATGAGAAAAAACAATCCGATCAGCAGGAAGCCCGAGCGCACCCGATTCCCGCGGATGTGCGTGTAAAGACCGTAGGCGTTTGCCATGACCCGGCCCTTCGCCGCTTGCGGGCGCGTCTATGCCTCAGAACTTCACGCTCGGCGGCTCTTGGAGTTGGCCGCGCGTTTCGCCAAGGTCGAAGAAGTCGCGCTGGCTGAATCCGAGCATGCCCGCGAACAGCGCCGCCGGAAAACGCTGGATGCCGGTGTTGTATTCCTGCACCGCGTTGTTGAAGAAGCGGCGGGCGGCGGCGATCTTGTTTTCGATGTCGGCTAATTCGTTCTGCAACTGCTGGAAGTTCGCGCTCGCCTTGAGGTCGGGATAAGCCTCGCCGAGCGCGAGCAGCCCGCGCAGGGCGCCGGTGAGCTGGTTCTCGGCGGCGGCGACCTGGCCGGGCGTCTGCGCGGCCATGGCGGCGTTGCGGGCCTGGACCACCGCGTCGAGCGTGCCGCGCTCGTGCGCCGCGTAACCCTTCACGGTTTCGATCAGATTGGGAATCAGGTCGTGCCGCTGCTTCAACTGCACGTCGATGTCGGCGAAGGCCTGATTGACGCGCTGTCTGAGCGTGACGAGCCCGTTATAAATGAAGACGGCGAGAACGATCAGAAAACCGACGACACCGAGAAAAATCCAACCTGAAGTCGACATGGACGTTGCTCTCCCGCGGCAGCGATCCCGCAAGCCTAGCGCATAATTGGCGTTTGCGCGCAACCCTGCACGCCGCACGCGCGTCGTAACGGCGTGCTATCCAACGGCCATGGCGGCATTGAAATCCATTCTTGTGTTCCTGCTGGTCGGCTATGGCGCGATGGTCGCGCTCGCCTATTTCGCGCAGCGGGCGCTGATGTATTTCCCCGACCGCACGCGCACGCCGCCCGCGCTGGCGGGCCTGCCCGAGGCCGAAGAAGTTGTGATTGAAACCGCTGACGGCGAAAAACTGGTCGCCTGGCACGTAGCGGCGGCGGAAGGAAAGCCCGTGGTGCTCTATTTCCACGGCAATGGCGGCGCGCTGGTTCATCGCGTTGACCGCTTTCGCGGCTTGATCGCGAACGGCAACGGGCTCGTGGCGCTTTCCTATCGCGGCTATGGCGGCTCGAGCGGCAGCCCGAGCGAAGAAGGGCTGCTGGCCGACGCTGCCGCCGGCTATGCCTTCGCGGCCGCGCGTTATCCGGCGCAACGGATCGCGCTGTTCGGCGAATCGCTCGGCACCGGCGTCGCGATCTGGCTCGCGGCGGAAAAGCCGGTGGCGCGTCTTCTGTTGCAAGCGCCCTATACTTCGATCGTCGATGTCGCCGTCGCCGCCTATCCGTTCCTGCCGGTGCGGCTCCTGCTCAAGGACCGCTATCGCTCGGACGAGCGCGTCGGCGGCGTCACGGCTCCCGTGCTCGTCCTCCATGGCGAGCGCGACCGCGTCGTGCCGATTCAATATGGCGAGCGGCTTTATGCGCTCATCCGCGCGCCGAAGAAGTTCGTGCGCTTTCCCGAGGGCGGCCATGTCGATCTCGACCGACAGGGCGCGCTCGATATCATCCGAAGCTTTCTCGCCGAGCCGGTGCGGTAGCAACCGCCTGCGGCGAAGATGGCGCTGCGCGTGGCGGATACGATCTTAGGCAAGCCGGAAATGAAAACGCGGGCCGGGGTTGAGCCCGCCCGCGCGCGATATTTGCGTGAATTTGCGGATCAGCGATGCGAACCGCCGCCACCGCCGCCGAAACCGCCTCCGAAGCCGCCACCACCGCCGAAGCCGCCGCCGCCACCGAAACCGCCGGGCCTGCCGCCGCGGCCGCCGGCCGCGCCGGGCACGATCTTCGGCTTCGAGGGCAGAAGTCCCTCGCGCTGCGCGCGCTTGCGCGCGAGCTTGCGCGCGCGGCGGATCGCTTCCGCCTTCTCGCGGGCGCGCTTCTCGGAGGGCTTTTCGTAGTGGCCGCGCAGCTTCATCTCGCGGAAAATCCCCTCGCGCTGCATTTTCTTCTTGAGCGCCTTGAGGGCCTGATCGACATTGTTGTCGCGAACGAGAACCTGCACGTGTCTTCCTCTTTTCAAGTTTAGGGTCGGGTTTCGGCCGAGCACCCGCGGCAAGAGCGGCGGACCTTACCGAGCGCGCGGTGCGTAGCAGAAAAGGCCGGGAAAGTCCACTTTCCCCGCTCCGGCCCCACCGTTGCGGAAATGGCGCCCCAAAGCATAGTTTGCGGCCATGCGCATCACCGGCATTGCCGACATCGTCGTTCCGATCAAATCCTCGATCCGCAACGCCTTCATCGATTTCTCGGCGATGACCGCGAGCGTGGTTGCGATCTTCACCGATGTGGTCAGGGACGGGCGGCCGGTGGTCGGCTTCGGCTTCAATTCGAACGGCCGCTACGCGCAGCAGGCGCTCCTGCGCGAGCGATTCATTCCGCGCCTGAAACAGGCGCGGGCGAGCGAGCTGCACGATGAGCGCGGCCTGGTCGATCCGGGCAAGGCCTGGGCCGCGATGATGCAGAACGAGAAGCCGGGCGGGCACGGCGAGCGATCGGTCGCGGTCGGCGTGCTCGACATGGCGCTGTGGGACGCGCTCGCGAAAGCGGAAGGCGTGCCGCTGTGGAAGCTCTTGGCCGATCGCTATAACGGCGGCAAGGCGGATGAATCGGCGTGGGTCTACGCCGCCGGCGGGTACTATTATCCGGGCGACGATGTGAAGAGCCTCGCCGCCGAAATGCGCGGTTATCTCGATCGCGGCTATTCCACCGTGAAGATGAAAATTGGCGGCGCCGATCTGGCGACCGACCTCAAGCGCATCGAAGCCGCCTTGCAGGTGCTCGGCGGACGCGGCGAGAATCTATGCGTCGATGCCAACGGTCGCTTCGATTTCGACAGGGCCGCCGCCTATGCCGATGCGATCGCACCATTCAAGCTCTATTGGTACGAGGAGCCGGTGGATCCGTTGGATTATCTTTTGCACGCGGCGCTGGCGACGCGTTACGAGGGGGCGCTGGCGACCGGCGAGAACCTGTTCTCGATGCAAGACGCGCGCAACCTGATCCGCCACGGCGGCCTGAGATCCGACCGCGACATTTTGCAGTTCGACCCGGCGCTGTCTTACGGCCTCGTCGAGTATCTGCGAACGCTCGAGATGCTTTCGGTGCACGGCTGGTCGGCGCGGCGCTGCGTGCCGCATGGCGGCCATCAGTTCGCGCTCAATATCGCGGTCGGGCTCGGGCTCGGCGGGAACGAATCCTATCCGCAAGTATTCGCGCCTTTCGGCGGCTTCGCCGACGACACGCCGATTGAGGCTAGCCGGGTGAAGATGCCGCATATTCCCGGCGTCGGGTTCGAGGCGAAGAACGATCTCTACGCGGTGATGAAGCCGATGGCGGAGGCGGGGCCGGGCCATTGAGGCGAAATTATTTTTCCGTCTTCACCCGCGTCACGTGACCCATCTTGCGCCCCGGCCGCGCCTCGCGCTTGCCGTAGATATGCAGAACGGCGCCGGGCTCGGCGAGAATTCTTTTCCAGTCTTCGATTTCGTCGCCGATCAGGTTTGTCATTTCGATCTTGCCGAGGCGGCGCGGCTTGGCGAGCGGCCAGCCGGCGATCGCGCGGAGATGCTGCTCGAACTGACTCGTGCTGGCGCCGTCGATCGTCCAGTGCCCGGAATTGTGCACGCGCGGCGCGATTTCGTTGACGAGCAGCTGATGCTTGCCGTCTTTTTCGACCACGAACATCTCGACCGTAAGCACGCCGACATAGGATAACTCGTCGGCGATTTTTTTGGCGATGCCGACGGCCTCCTTGGCGACGGCGGCGGGCACGGAAGCCGGGACGAGCGAGCGATGCAGGATGTGCTCGCGGTGGATGTTCTCGACCGGGTCATAGGCGGCGAAGCTGCCGTCGCGCCCGCGCGCGGCGATGACGGAAATCTCGCACTCGAAGTCGATGAAGCCCTCGAGAATCGCGGGCACTTCTCCCAACTCCTTCCAGGCCGCCGCCGCGTCGATGTCCCCTCTCACGATCACCTGTCCCTTGCCGTCATAGCCGAGCCGCCGCGTCTTGAGCACGGCGGGCGGCTCGATCTGCACGACGGCGACGGAGATATCGACCTCGGAGCCGACTTCCGCGAACGGCGCGGTCCCGATGCCGAAATCGATGAGGAAGCTCTTTTCCGCAAGCCGGTCCTGCGTCGTCGCGAGGACCGCGGGGTCCGGCAAGACCACGCTTCGGTTGGTGACGAGAAAATCCGCCGTGTCGGCGGGCACGTTCTCGAACTCGTAGGTGATGAGGTCGACGCTTCGAGCGAAGCGCGTGAGCGAGTCGTCGTCGTCAAAGGGCGCGCAGGTTTTTTCGCTGGCGACGTCGAAGGCGCAGGAGTCGGGTTCGGGCGAGTAGACGTGGCTGCGGATGCCGAGGCGGGCGGCCGCCATGACCAGCATGCGGCCGAGCTGGCCGCCGCCGAGGATGCCGAGCGTCGATCCCGGCTTGAGTACGGGTAAATTGCCGGCCATGGCACCCGGTCAGTTCTTCGGGCGCTTGCCGACCGATGCGGTCTGGCGGCTGCGGAATTGATCGAGGCGCTTGGCGAGCTTGGTGTCGGAGAGCGCAAGCACGGCGGCGGCGAGGAGCGCGGCGTTGATTGCGCCGGGCTTGCCGATCGCAAGCGTGCCGACCGGAACGCCGGCCGGCATCTGCATGATGGAGAGCAGGCTGTCCTTGCCCTCGAGCGCCGTGGTGTTCATGGGCACGCCAAACACCGGAAGTGGAGTGAGGGAGGCGGTCATGCCGGGAAGATGCGCGGCGCCGCCGGCCCCCGCGATCACCACCTTGAAGCCCTTCTTGCGCGCGGACTTGGCGAATTTGAACAGGCGGTCGGGCGTGCGATGCGCCGACACGATCAGGCTTTCATGGCCGATGCCGAGTTCGTCGAGCGCCGCCGCCGCGAAGCGAAGCGTCTCCCAGTCGGATTGGCTGCCCATGATGATCGCGACCGGGCGCTTTCCTGCAGGCATTCTCGGGCACCCCCTGGCGCAAGAAAGCAGCGGATTATAGGAGTGGAAGGGGTGCTGGCAAGCCAGCAGTCAGCCAGTGGGGAATGGAGTTAATTTCATGAATCGGGGCCGCGCGCGGGCTCTGCGCCGCAAGCCATCGGGCGAAAAGCGTGCGCGCACGCATACGATTCCGCGCGAGTCCGACGATGCGCCGGCGAAATCGAAATCGGGCGCGAAGCCGCGCGCGTTGCCGATGCGGCTTGCGGCCGAGCTCGATGCGTTGAAGGAGGAACTGGCGCGGGCGCGGGCGCGCGTCGCCGAGCTCGAGTCACACGTCGACGAGGATCCGCTGACCGGCCTCCTCAACCGGCGCGGCTTCGAGCGCGCGCTTGAGCGCGCGCTTGCTTATGTACAGCGCTACGGCGCGACCGCGGCGCTTCTCTTTCTCGACCTCGATGGCTTCAAGACGGTGAACGACCGTCACGGCCACGCGGCGGGCGACTGGGCGCTCGGCCGCGTGGCGCGATTGATTTCGGGGCATGTGCGGGCGTCCGACGTGGTCGCGCGCATCGGCGGCGACGAGATCGTGGCGCTGTTGTGGAACTTGCGCGCGGATCAGGCCGAGGCGAAGGCGCGCGTGCTCGAGGATCTGATCGCGGCATCGCCGTTCGAGAGAGGCGGCAAGCGCTTCAAGCTCGGGCTTTCCGCCGGCTTCACCATGCTTGCGTCCGGCGACTCGGCGGCAGCCGCGCTCGCGCGGGCGGATGCGGCGATGTATGCGCGGAAGCGCGAGCGGCGAATCTAGCTGCTAGCGCTTGAGGAACGGCTTCATGCCTTCGCGCGCGAGCTCATCGGCGCGCTCGTTGTCGTCGTGGCCGACATGGCCGCGCACCCAATGCCAGGCGACTTGGTGGCGCTCCGCGGCGGCTTCGAGCCGCTTCCACAGATCGACGTTCTTGACCGGCTTCTTGTCGCTCGTGCGCCAGCCGTTTTTCTTCCAATTGTGCATCCACTGCGTGATGCCGTCGCGCAGATACTGCGAATCGGTGTGCAGTTCCGCCGGCGTGCCGCCGGGCAACGCTTCGAGCGCGGAGATCGCCGCGAGCAATTCCATGCGGTTGTTGGTGGTGGCGGCCTCGCCGTCCTTCATCTCGGTGATCTTGTCGCCATCGCGAATGATCGCGCCCCAGCCGCCCGGACCCGGATTGCCGGAGCAGGCGCCATCGGTATGGATGATCACGCGGCTCATGCGGCAAGGCCATAATCGCGCGCGTGGTCGATGCGGCGGTGGAAGCGGAGCTTTTTCAGGTATTCGAGCGGGTCTTTCGGGCGCACTAGCGCACCGGGCGGAACGTGGAGCCAGTCGATGGTGCGGGTGAGCAGAATGCGCAGCGAAGCTCCGCGCGCAAGCAGCGGCAGCGCTTCCACCTCGCTTCGTTCGAGTTTGCGCACGCTGTTATAGCCCGCGAACAACGCCCGGCTCTTGGTGACGTTGAACGAGCCGTCGATTTCGAAGCACCAGGAGTTGAGACAAATCGCGATGTCGTAAGCGAGGAGGTCGTGACAGGCGAAATAAAAATCGATCAGGCCCGAAAGCTTTTCGCCCAGAAAGAAAACGTTATCGGGAAAGAGGTCGGCGTGGATGACGCCCGCGGGCAACGCGCGCGGCCAATTCTTTTCGACGTGGGCGAGTTCATCGAGGATCAGCCGCGCCAGACCCGGCGCGACTTCATCGGCGCGCGGAGCGGCCATGGGCGCGAGCTTTTTCCAGCCGTCGAGCCCGAGGGCGTTGTCGCGATGCAGTTTGAAACTTGCGCCGGCCTGATGCAGTTCGGCCATTGCGCGGCCGAGCGCGGTGCAGTGCTCTGCGTGCGGGCGGCGCAGCCAAACGCCTTCGAGAAACGTGACGATCATCGCAGGTCGGCCGGCCAGTTCGCCGAGCGCGTTGCCCCGGCGATTCTTGACCGGCTGCGGGCAATTGATGCCGCGCGCGGCGAGATGCTCCATCAGGCCGATGAAAAAGGGCAGATCGGCGGCGGCGACGCGCTTCTCGTAGAGCGTCAGGATGAAATAGCCGCGTTCTGTGTGCAGCAGATAGTTGGTGTTCTCGACGCCCTCGGCGATGCCCTTGAAAGACATCACCGTGCCGAGATTGTAGCCGGAGAGAAACTTTTCGAGTTCCTCCTCGTCGACCTGGGTATAGACGGCCATGGACCGCTTACTCGGCCGCGGCGCGCAGGGGCGGGTGGCTGCGGCGGGCGCGATAGGCGTCGGCAAGCCTCGCCTCGCGCGAGAACAGGTCGTCGCCGGCAAGCCCCTCGCGCGCAAGCAGGCGGTCGTCGGTCGCGTGCTGGCTCGCGATTTCGCCGGAGGCGAGGATATGGGCGACGGCGATGCCGCGCTCGACGAGTGCACGCGCAAGCAACAGGCGATGGCAATCGAGTGGATCGCGCTCCGCGCACATCAGCGCGACGCGATGGCGTGCGCTTTCAGCGACGACGCGATCGAGCCCTTTGCGGAAACTTTCGGGGATTGAAGGATCGCGCGAGCGGCCGCCCAATTCCTCCCCACAATAAAGATAGACGATGGCTTTTTCCGCGAGCGATTTCGCCAGTGCGTCCTTATTGAACTGCGGCGCGTAGCGCGAGGAGGGAAACGAGCGAACGTCGGCGAGCGCGCTCACGCCCGCGCCCTGCACGAGCGCGAGGAAGCGCTCGATCGGATGATTGGAGTGGCCGATGGTGAGGATGCGCGGCTCGGCCATCGCGCTCACTCCGCCGCGTCTTCGCGCAGATCCCGCGGCAGCGGAAAGAAAGCGTCCTCGGCCGGGCCGCCGGCAACGGTTTCCACATTCACCTCGTAGCGCTCGGCAAAGGCGGCGATGATTTCCTCGACCAGTATCTCGGGCGCGGAGGCGCCGGCGGTGAGGCCGAGGCTCGCGATATTCTCGAACATCGGCCAGTCGATATCGGCGGCGCGTTGTACCAGCGCGGTTTTCGCGCAACCGGCGCGCTCGGCCACTTCGCACAGGCGCTGCGAGTTGGAACTGTTGGGCGCGCCGACGATGATCATGGCGTCGACCTCTGGCGCCACGCGTTTCACCGCTTCCTGGCGGTTGGTGGTGGCGTAGCAGATGTCTTCCTTGTGCGGACCGACGATGGCGGGGAAACGCGCGCGCAAAATCGCAACCAATTCGGCGGTGTCGTCGATCGAAAGCGTGGTTTGCGTGACGTAAGCGAGGTTTTGCGGGTCACGCGGTTGATACGTGTGCGCAGCGTGCGCGGTTTCGATCAGGACCACCGCGCCCGCGGGCAGCTGGCCCATGGTGCCGATCACTTCGGGATGGCCGGCATGGCCGATCAGCACGATCTCGTGCCCGCGCTTGAAGTGAACCATGGCCTCGCGATGCACCTTGGTGACGAGCGGGCAGGTGGCGTCGATGGCGAACAGCGACCTTCGTGCGGCCTCCTCGGGAATCGCCCGCGGCACGCCGTGCGCGGAAAAGATCACCGGCCGGCCATTGTCGGGCACCTCGTCGAGTTCCTCGACGAAGATCGCGCCTTTTTGACGCAACGACTGGACCACGTATTTATTGTGAACGATTTCGTGGCGGACATAGACCGGCGCGCCGTATTTTTTGAGCGCGCGCTCGACCGCGTCGATCGCCCGCACCACGCCCGCGCAAAAGCTGCGCGGCGCGCACAACAGGACGTGCAACGGCGGTTTTTCGGCGACGGGCGGATTTTTCGGCATCGATTTGCGTCCGGGCTTCGATCACCCTATATAACGATCAACCCCGGTGAATTCGAGGATAACCGAGGCTCTGTCCGAAGGGACGGACGGAGCATGAAAAGCCTTACCTGAAGCCCGTTTCCGAGAGAATTGCCATGCACGAAGCCCCCCTGATGCCCAAAGCGACCGCCGTTTGGCTGGTCGAAAACACCACGCTCACCTTCGAGCAGATCGCCGATTTCTGCAAACTGCATCCGCTGGAAGTGAAGGGCATCGCCGACGGCGAGGTGGCGCAGGGAATCAAGGGCCTCGACCCGATCACCACCGGCCAGCTCACGCGCGAGGAAATCGACGCGGCGCAGAAGGATCCCAGCCACAAGCTCAGGACTTCGGAGAAGCGGGTGGCGCTGCCCGAGACGAAGCCCAAGAAAAAGGGCCCGCGCTACACGCCGGTATCGAAGCGCCAAGACCGGCCGAATGCGATTCTGTGGCTCGTGCGCAATCATCCGGAATTGAAGGACGCGCAGATCATGCGGCTTGTCGGCACCACCAAGTCGACGATCGAGTCGGTGCGCAGCCGCACGCACTGGAACGCGGCGACGCTGCAGCCGCTCGATCCGGTGACGCTCGGCCTTTGCTCGCAGATCGAGCTCGATCACGAGGTGGCGCGCGCGGCGAAGGAAAAACCCGTCAAGGTCGAGGAGCAGCACACGACGCTGTTGCCCGCTTCGGAAACGACGGCGCGCGCGGAAGCCGCGGCGGCCGCCGCCGCCGAGCGCGAAGCCGAAAGCGGCCGGCCGCCGAAAGAAGCGCCGGTCGACGTCGAGTCGGTGTTCGCCAAGCTCGGCGGATCGAAGAAAGGCGAGTAACTTCTCGTCGTCCTGAGGGTGCGAACGAGCGTAAGCGAGTGAGCCTCGAAGGATGATGCCCTCGTCCTTCGAGGCTCGCTGCGCTCGCACCTCAGGACGACGGCTCAGGAGCCGGGTGAATCGTCCTTCACCGGCACCGTGTAATTGAGCGCAAGCCGGCCGCCGTCGACGTAGATAATTTCACCCGTGATGTAGCTGGCGTCGTCGGAGGCGAGAAAAGCCGCGACGGCGGCGACCTCGTCCGGTTCGCCGATGCGGCCGAGCGGCGTGCGCGACAGAATCCGCTTCTTCGCGTCGGCGTCGGTCGCGACCGCCGACAGAATTTCCGTCATGATCGATCCCGGACCGATCGCGTTGACGCGGATGCCGTGGGGCGCGAGCGCGAGCGCCATCGTGCGGGTGAGTTGCAAAAGCCCGCCCTTGGAGACGGAATAGGGCAACTGGTTCGCGATCGCGACCGTCGAATTGATCGAGGCCATGTTGACGATCGCGCCCGGCTTCTTCCCCGCCTTCACCTGCTCGACCATTTTGCGCGCGGCGAGCTGGCCGACGAGAAAGGCGCCTTTCAGGTTGATGCGCAGCACGCGATCGAAGTCGGACTCCTGCAGATCGAGAAATTCGGCGCCGTGAACGATGCCGGCGTTGTTCACCAGCACATCGATGTCGCCGCCGAAGGCCTTGCAAGCCTCGGCGATTAGATTCGCCGCGTCCTTCGCCTCGCCGACGTCGCAACGCACGAAGCGTGCCGCGTCGCCAAGACGTCTTGCCTCGGCCGCGCCGCGCTCGTCGATGTCGGCGAGCACGACCCGGGTGCCCTCGGCGATGAAGCGCCTAGCGCAGGCGAGCCCAATGCCGCGCGCGGCGCCGGTGACGATGACAATTTTGCCGGAGAGCCTGGCCATGGAGGTTCCTCGTCTCTCTTCTTTGCAGGAGAAGGGAAGAAGATTTCAGCCCGCAAGCCCGCGTCCCTTCAGCGCCGTTCCGATCTCGTCGAGGATCGCCGGATCGTCGATGGTCGCGGGCATGGTCCACGGCTCCTTGTCGGCGATCTTCTTCATGGTGCCGCGCAGGATCTTACCGGAGCGCGTCTTCGGCAGGCGGTTGACGGTAATCGCGAGCTTGAAGGCGGCGACCGGGCCGATGCGGTCGCGCACCAGCGCGACGATTTCCTTCTCGATCTCGGCGGAGGGCTTGGCGACGCCCAGCTTCAGCACGATGAAGCCGCACGGCACCTCGCCCTTCAATTCGTCGGCGACCCCGATCACCGCGCATTCGGCGACGTCGGGATGCGACGAAAGCACCTCTTCCATGCCGCCGGTCGAGAGCCGGTGCCCGGCGACGTTGATGATGTCGTCGGTGCGGCCCATGATGAAGAGATAGCCGTCCTCGTCCTTGAAGCCGGCATCGGCGGTCTTGTAGTGGCCGGGAAATTCCTCAAGGTAGCTTTCCTTGAAGCGATCGTCCTGCTGCCAGAGCGTCGGCAGGCAGGAAGGCGGCAGCGGCAGCTTCACCACGATCGAGCCCATCTTGCCGGCGGGCATCTCTTTCGTCTGCTCGTCGACGATACGCACGTCGTAGCCGGGCATCGGCACCGTGGGCGAGCCGTATTTCACCGGCAGCGCGCCGAGGCCCATCGGATTGCCGGCGATCGCCCAGCCGGTCTCGGTCTGCCACCAGTGATCGATCACCGGAACTTTCAAAATGTTCTCGGCCCATTTGATGGTGTCGGGGTCGGCGCGCTCGCCGGCCAGGAACAGCGCGCGGAATTTCGAAAGGTTCTTGCCGGCGACGTGCTTGCCTTGCGGATCCTCCTTCTTGATGGCGCGGAAGGCGGTCGGTGCGGTGAACAGCGCCACCGCGCCGTGCTCGGAGATCACGCGCCAGAAGGCGCCGGCGTCGGGCGTGCCCACGGGCTTGCCCTCATAGACGACCGAGGTGCAGCCGTGCAGGAGCGGCGCATAGACGATGTAGGAATGGCCGACGACCCAGCCGATGTCGGACGCGGTCCACCACGTCTCGCCGGGCTGAATGCCGTAGACGCCGTTCATCGACCATTTGAGCGCGACCATGTGGCCGCCGTGATCGCGCACCACGCCCTTGGGGATTCCGGTCGTGCCGGAGGTGTAGAGAATGTAGAGCGGGTCGGTGGCGGCGCAGGGCACGCAATCGGCGGTTTTGCCGTCGCGGAGCGCGGCGGCGCGCAGCGAAGCCCAGTCGTGGTCGCGGCCGGAGATCATTTGCGCTTCGGCTTGCGGGCGCTGCAG
>WNEY01000355.1_pt1 | contig 27587 bp, 30 predicted proteins | sample 5400531 | NCBI WGS metagenome assembly WNEY01 (sample SAMN13153338, study PRJNA577476) | soil metagenome | isolation source: 200 cm saprolite under Douglas fir tree site 1 | place: USA:California | collected 2015-04-18
GTTTACATATACAGCCCGCCATTAACCCTGAGCACTTCGCCCGTGATGAAGGCGGCGCGGTCCGAGGCGAGAAAAGCGATCGCCTCCGCCACTTCGTGCACGCTGCCGGCCCGGCCGAGCGATGCGCCCTCGGCCATCGCCCTCTTCGCCGCCTCGGGCAGATCCTTCGTCATGTCCGTCTCGATCCAGCCCGGGCTCACCGCGTTGACGCGGATGTTGCGGCTCCCGACTTCGCGCGCCAGCGACTTGGTGAGGCCGATGAGGCCCGCCTTGGCCATGCTGTACGCGGTCTGGCCAGCGTTGCCCTGCTCGCCGACGACGCTGGTCAGGTTCACGATGGCGCCCCAGCGCTGTTTCATCATCGGGCGGCAGGCAGCTTTGGAGAGGAAAAATGCGGAAGCCAGATCGACGTCGAGGGTGCGGCGCAGGTCTTCCGGCTTGTAGCGGAGAATGAGCCCGTCGATGGAGATGCCGGCGTTGTTGACCAGCACGTGCAGCGCGCCGAGCTTTGCGACAACCTCTTCGATGGCCGAGGTGCAGGCGGCCGCGTCGGCCACGTCGAACGCCATTGTGATTACGGCCGCGGCGCCGGCGCCTTCCGCCGCCGCTTTCGCTTCCTGCGCGGCGGCGTCATTTCCGGCGTAGGCGATGGCCACTTTCGCGCCGCCCTGGGCGAACCGCAGCACCGCCGCGCGGCCGATGCCCCGCGACCCGCCGGTGACCAGCGCCACCTTGTTCTCGAAGTCCTTGTACATGCCGCGGGCTCATAGCAGAAATGGCGCGGCATGCGCATCGGCGTCATCGGCCTCGGTGCAATCGGAAGCGTGGTCGCGCAGCGCCTCCGGCGCGGCGGCCTCTCGCCCGCGGTCGCGGCCGGGCGGCGCGATGGTCTTCCCGAGGGCCAGTACGACCTGATCCTGCTCTGCACGCGCACGGCAGACATCGAGAGCGCGCTCGGGCGGGCGGCGCCTTTGCTCGCCGCGGACGGCGCCGTGGTGTGCCTGCAGAACGGGCTTCCCGAGGAGCGCGCGGCGAAGATCGTCGGGCCAAGGCGCGTCCTGGGCGCGGTGATCGGCTGGTCGGCGACGAAAACCGCGGCCGGCGAGTGCCTGGTGACCGGGAAGGGAAAATTCACGCTCGGCGGCGACTCGCCGCGATTGTGCGATGCGGCCTTGGCGCTCTCGACCGTCTTCCCGGTCAGGGAGACGCGGAACCTCGCCGGCGCGCGCTGGAGCAAGCTGGCGTTGAATTGTGCTCTCTCCACGCTGGGAGCGATCTCCGGGCTCTCACTTGGGGAAATGGCCGCGCGCCCCGAGGTGCGCGATCTCGCGCTGCAGGTGATCGCGGAAGTCGTCGATGTCGCGCGCGAGAAGGGCGTGCGGCTCGAACGCGTCTCGGGAATCAGGCCCGACAGGCTGATCGCCCTGCAGCGCCCGCTGCAGCACGCAGCCGTCTGGCTGGCGGTGCGTGGGAGGACACGACAGCGCACCGGGATGATCGCATTGCTCAAGTCGGGGCGGCCCGCGGGAGTCGAGGATCTCAACGCGCTGATCGATCGCCCGCTCAACCGGCGCCTCGTCGAGATGGTCCAGGAGATCGAAAGAGGAGAGCGGAAGATCGATCCGCGAAACCTGAAAGAGGCCCTTTCATGAAGCGCTGGGGGCCCGCGTATCTGGCCGCCGCGCTGCTGGTGCTGCTCTTTCACTTCCGCCTCGCGCTGCCGGGGCGCGCGCTGGTGGCCAATGACTTCCGCGCCCTCTTCATCCCCCTCCGCGCCGGCCTGCAGAACACGGTGCGCGCCGGCGAGTGGCCCATCTGGCAGCGCGGGATCTTCATGGGCTATCCCATCCTCGGCGACATCCAGTTCCAGATCTTCAACCCGCTCACCTGGCTGACGCTGCTGCTCGGGCCCGCGCGCGGCGTGACGGTCCAGTCGCTCCTCGAGCTGTGCATTTGCGCCGTGGGCATGGCGTACTGGATGAAGCAGCGCGGCCTGCGGCCTCTGGAAGGCGTCTTCGCCGGGGTCGCGTTCGCGCTCTGCCTCAAGCAGACGGTGCATCTGCACCACTGGACGTTCGCCTCCTCGACCTGCATGTGGCCCTTCATGCTCGCCGGGCTGGAAGGCTTCGCCAAAAGCGGCCGGCCGCGCTTTCTCGCGCTCACCGCGCTCGCGACTTGCGGGACGTGGATCGGCAGCTCCCCGCAGATGGCGTACTTCGGCACCGGGCTCGCTTTTCTCTACGCTCTCTGGCTGCGGCAGATCGGCGGCGCCGCGGCTGTCGCGCTCGGCGTCGCGCTGGCGGCGCCGCTGCTCCTTCCGGTGGCGGAGCTGAGTGCGCTCGGCCCGCGCGGCGCGGGCGTGACGTACAAGTTCGCCGCCTCCTGGAGCTGGCCCAACCGATCGGTCTGGGCCTCGATGCTCCTTCCCCGCGCCTGGGGCGGCCGGCCCGACTTCCGCGGGCCGATGAATTACTGGGAGCTGCAAGGCTACTTCGGCCTTTTGCCGATGGCGCTCCTGCTCGCCGTGCCGGTGCGCAAGAAGGGAGTCTGGCTCTTCGCGGCCGTCGCGGCGCTGGGGATCTGGCTCTCCTTCGGCGACTCGTCGTGGCTCGGCCTGCACGGCTGGGCGGTGAAGCTCATTCCCGGGTACGGCTCGTTCCGCAACCCCACCCGGGTGCTGATGCTCAGCATGTTCTGCATCGCGGTGCTCGCGGCGGAGGGGCTGGCGGCGCTGCGCGAGGATTACCGGCTGCGCCTGCGGGTGATGGCGGCGTTGGGAGCGCTGCTCGTCTTCGTCGCGCTGCTGGCGATTTTTCCGCAAGGGTTCCCGGACAAGGCGCTGCGAGCCGACGCGGCGTGGGCGTGCGCGCTTCTCGCTCTGAGCACGGCTTGGGCGTTCTTCGCCCGCGCCGACGCGCGCTGGGCCGCGCTCGCCGTGCCGCTCCTGATCGCCGATCTGGCCGTGCAGACCTGGGACTCTCCGGAGATCGGCGAATCCGCCGGCGAAGGCCACGCGCTCGAGGCGCTCGCACCTCACGTCCCGAAGGCGCCCGCGCCGCGCCGCGTGGCCGCGCTGCTCGACTGGGGCGAGATGAACAACGCGACCTTCACCCGCGGCTGGGAAGGAGTGACCGGCTACGGGCCCACGCCCATCGAGCGCGTGCTCCTGCTCCTGAGCGGCACCTGGCCCGGCATGGTGCCGCGCCCGCAGCCGCTCGACGACGACCCGAATTTCCACCGCTTCCGCGTCGACTCCGATCTGACCCGGCTCTTCGCCGCGCCGCTCCTGGCCGCGAATCGCGACGCCAGCGTTCCGCCGCTTGCGCGCTCGGGAAACGTGCGCCTCTACGCGATGCCCTCCTTGCCCCGCGTCTACTGGACGGGCGCCTGGCGGGCCGCGCCCGACACGGAGATCAGTCCCCTGTTGCACCAGGCGGCCCGCGGCTCTTTCGCCGTGCTTCCCGAAAAGGCGGATTTCCCCTCCGGCGCGGAGGAAAATCCCGTCCCTGCCGAAGACGTGCAAGTGCACAACTCGTGGACCACGGCCACGCTTCGCGCGACCCGCGATGGGCTCGCCGTCGTGCTCGACCCCTGGTTCCCCGGCTGGTCGGCGACCGTGGACGGAAATCCGGCGGCTCTGTTGCGCGCCAATTACGCCTTCATGGCCGTCCCCGTCCGCGCGGGCCGGCATGTGCTGCGCCTTTCCTACTTCCCGCGCCGGCTGTGGCCCGGCCTGGCCATCGCTCTCCTCGCTGCAGCGGCGCTGGTAGTGCTCCTCAAGGTCGCGGCGCGGCGCGTTGACACCGGATCCCCCGGCGGCTATTAGCTTGCGCGCTTTGGACTATCTCTCGCCTTACCTCCCGGTGCTCATCCTCCTGGTGCTCGCGGGAGTGCTCTGCCTGGTCATCGGCGTCGCCGCCACGTACCTGGGCCCGCGGCGGATTTTTGCAATCAAGGAGACGGCGTTCGAGTGCGGCTCACCCTCCACCGGCGACCCGCACGCCCGCCATTCGGTAAAGTTCTACCTGGTGGCGCTGCTCTTCATCGTCTTCGACATCGAGAGCGTGTTCATCTACCCGTGGGGCGCTCTCCTCCGCGATCTCCACGGCGAGGGCCTGGGCTGGTTCGCGTACGTCGAGATGCTCTCCTTCATGGCCACCCTCGCGCTGGGCCTGGTCTACGTCTGGCGCAAGGGCGCGCTGGAGTGGAACACGTGAAGTTGACGCTGATGCGCCCCGAAGGAAACGTGCCCGAGTCGTCGCGCCTGGGCGGCGACGAGCAGCAAGTCCCGGTTCTGATGACGCGGCTCGAGGAGTCGATCGGCTTCTTCGAGAAGAACCTCTCCAACTTGCTCGGCTGGGCGCGCAAGAACAGCATCTTCCAGTACCCCTTCGTCACCGCCTGCTGCGGCATGGAGTACATGTCGGCGATGGCGGGGCGATACGACATCGCCCGCTTCGGCGCGGAGTTCCCGCGCTTCACGCCGCGCCAGGCCGATCTGCTGATGATCGTCGGCACCATCAACGTCAAGCAGAGCCCGGTCTTGAAGCGCGTCTACGACCAGATGTGCGAGCCGAAGTGGGTGATGGCTTTCGGCGTCTGCGCCTCCTCCGGCGGCTTCTACGACAACTACGCCACCGTGCAGGGCGCGGACCGGGTCATCCCGGTGGACGTCTACGTGCCCGGCTGCCCGCCGCGCCCCGAGCAGGTGCTCGACGGCCTGAAAATCCTCCAGGACAAGATCCAGTCGCAGCGCCACCGCGCCGCCACCCTCGAGAAGGAATAGCCATGTCGCAGGCCCTGGTCGATCTCGTCCGGGCGCGCTTTCCGGAAACCATCGCCTCATCGCACAAGGGCGACGAAGTGGTGACGGTGAAGCGCGAGCAGCTGGTGCCGGTGGTCGCTTTCCTGCGCAACGAAGCGGACATGAAGCTCTTGCGGCAGATCGCCGGCGTCGATCTGCTCACTTTCCGCAGCGAGAGCACCGGCGGCGGCGCGCTCTCTTCGAATGAAGTGCCCGCTTATGCGCTGGAGAGGAAGCCGCAGGTCGAACCGCGATACCAGGTTGCATACAATCTCTACTCGATCACCAGCAAGCAATCATTGCGGGTGCGGGTGGAATTGCGCTCGACCGACCTCAAGGTTCCTTCGATTACCTCGCTATATCGAACCGCGGATTGGTGGGAGCGGTATGTCTACGACATGTTCGGCGTCGAGTTCACCGGGCATCCCGACCTCCGGCGCCTTCTCATGTATCCGGAATTCGTCGGCCATCCATTGCGCAAGGATTATCCCGTCCGCAAGCGCCAGCCGCTGGTTCCCGAGCTGGATTTCCCCGATCAGGTCCGCGGGCCCGGGCCTGGCCCGGGCGGCGCCGGCGTGCCGATGAGCCAGACGCACGTGGGTCGGCAGAACGTGGATCCGGACATCTATGACTGACCCGCTGGCGATCGAGGCGGACCTCCCCTCCTCGCTGATGACCGTCAACCTCGGGCCCTCGCATCCCGCCATGCACGGCACGGTGCGCCTGACGGTCACTCTCGACGGCGAGACCATCGTCGAGGCGGTGCCGGAGATCGGCTTTCTCCACCGCGGGTTCAGCAAGTCCTCGGAGAATTCCACCTGGACCCAGGTCCTGCCATATACGGACCGGCTCAATTACGTCTCGCCGATATTGAATAACGTCGGCTATATCATGGGCGTCGAGAAGCTTCTCGGCGTCAAGGATACCGAGCGGAGCCAGTACCTGCGCGTCCTCGCGGGCGAGATCAGCCGCATCACCGATCACCTGACCTGCATCGGCGCCATCGGCCTGGAGCTGGGCGCATTCACGGTATTCCTCTATGCCATCGAGGCGCGCGAGCTGCTCTGGGATCGGATCTCCGAATTGACCGGCGCGCGCGTGACCACCTCCTGGACGCGCGTGGGCGGCGTGGCCGCGGACCTGCCCCCGGGCTGGGAGCAGAAGCTGCGCGACTGCCTGCCGCGGGTGCTGGAGCTGACGCAGGAGATCGACGTGCTCCTCACCCGCAACCGCATCTTCGTCGATCGCACCCGCGGCATCGGCGTCATCTCCGCCGAGGAAGCCGTGGACTGGGGATTTACAGGTCCCTGTCTTCGTGCTTGTGGAGTGAATTACGACGTGCGCAAGGCGCACCCATACCTAATTTACGATCGAATGGACTTCGAAGTGCCGCTCGCCTCGGCCGGCGATACCTACGATCGATATATCCTGCGATTGCGCGAGATCGAGCAATCGCACCGGATCGTCCTGCAATGCCTGGAGCAGATGCCGCCGGGGCCGATCATCATCGACGACTGGCGCTACGCGCTTCCGCCCAAGAAGGAGGTCTTCGGCTCCATCGAGGGCGTGATGGCGCACTTCAAGCTGATCATGGAAGGCATCATGGTCCCGCCCGGCGAGGTCTACGTCTATACCGAGGGCGCCAACGGCGAACTGGGCTTCCATATCGTCAGCAACGGCAAGGGAAAGCCTTACGCCATCCAGGTGCGCGGGCCCGGATTGCCGATACTGTCGGCATTGCCGCGCCTCATCAAAGGCCACGCCGTGGCCGACCTCATCCCCATCTTCGACTCCATCAACATGATCGGCGGCGAGGTCGAGCAATGAAGGTCTTCGTCGACGGCTTGGAGGTTGCGGCCGATCCGCGCGACAACCTCATCGAGGCGGCGCGGCGCATCGGGGTGGCGATCCCTTATTTCTGCTATCACCCGCGGCTCTCCATCGCCGGCCAGTGCCGCATGTGCCTGGTGGAGACGAGCGACGCGCCCGGCCGCCTCGTCCCCGGCTGCCAGGTGCGGGTGAAAGAGGGGATGAAGATCACCACCACCAGCCCCGCGGTGAAGGACAACCAGCGCGGCTGCATGGAGTTCCATCTCGTCAATCACCCGGTCGATTGCGCAATCTGCGATCAATCGGGCGAATGCAAGCTGCAGGACTATTACATGGAGTACGACCACCAGCCCTCGCGCATCCGCACCTACAAGCTGACCAAGCCCAAGCGCGAGATCTTCGGGCCGATGGTGATCTACGACGCCGAGCGCTGCATCATGTGCACGCGCTGCGTGCGCTTCATGGACGAGATTGCGCAGGAGCCGCAGCTCGCGGTGGTGGACCGCGGGTCTCACTCGCTGATCGCAACCTTTCCCGGCCAGCCGCTCGACAGCAAGTATTCCGGCAATACCGTCGATATCTGCCCGGTGGGCGCGCTCCTCAACCGCGACTTCCGCTTCCAGTCGCGGGTCTGGTTCGTGGAGAAGAGCCCCGCTGTCTGCACCGGCTGCGCCAACGGCTGCAACGTCTATCTCGAGAGCCGCGGCACGGAGATCTACCGATTGCTCCCGCGCCGCAACGAAGAGGTGAATCAGGTCTGGATGTGCGACGACGGCCGGCTCACGTATCACGAGACCAACGAGAATCGGGTGGAGGAGGGCGATCTCGCAAAAGCGATCGAGCTCTTGAAGCCGATAGTCGGAAAGCCGGGAATCGGTATTTCAATCTCCGCGCAATGCACCAACGAAGAAGCAGCGGCCGCGTTCCACTTCGGCCAGCGCATCGGCGCCGGGCGCTATTTCCTCACCGGCAACCCGCCGGGCGAGGGCGACGATTTCCTCATCCGCGAGGACAAGAATCCGAATACCCGCGGCGTGCAGCTCGCCGCCGGGAAATCCGGCGTCAAGCTGGAGAGCAACGTCGAGGGCGTCAAGGCGCTCGTCGCCTTCCGCACCGACGGCCTGCGGCTGCAGCAGCCTCTCGAAGTCTTCGTCGCCATCGCGCAGAACACGGGCGCCCTGGCCACCGTCACGCTTCCCTGCCAGAGCGTGTACGAGCAGCACGGCTCCTTCATCAACTACAAGGGCCGCCTCCAGCGGACGTGGCCGGGCGTTCCCGCGCAGCGCGGCGATTCGGCTCCCGCGTGGGCCTGGGCGGGACGCATTCTCACCGGCCTGGGCATCACCGGCGGGCTGCGCAGCGCCGCGGCGGCATTCGACCTTCTCGGCCTCGGCAAGCTCGAGGAGATTCCCGAGACCGGCGTCGAGGTGGCGCGATGATGACGATGGACACGCCCGTCGCGCGCCTCGCCTCCGAGGACTTCGGCCCGGCGCGCGCCGAGAGGCCGCGGTTCGGCCGCTGGCTCGCGACCACCATCGCGGGCTGGGCCGCCTTCGCCGGCTTTCTGCTCTTCATCTCCTGGGCGCTGCTGGCGGTGGTGCAGCTCCTCGCGCGCCTCGGCCCGGCCGGCCTGGCGGTGGGCAACATCGTGGCGCTCATTCTCGTCCTGGTGATGATCACCGCCACCCTCCTCACCATGGCCGATCGCAAATGGTCGGCGCTGATGCAGGACCGCGTCGGCCCCAACCGGGCGCGCCTGAGCATCATCCCCGGCCTGGGGACCATGCCCCTCAAAGGCATTCCGCACATTCTCGCCGACGTGCTCAAGATGCTCTTCAAGGAAGACTTCATTCCCGAGGGCGCACTCGGCAACAAAGTCCTCTTCAATCTCGCCCCGCTTCTCGCCTTTGCGCCGGCGTTCATGCTTTTCGCCATCGTGCCGGTGGGCCCCGAGGTTACCTTCTGGGGGCAGCGCATCCAGCTACAGGTTGCGCGCCTCGACTGGGGCATCCTCTACGTCTTCGCCCTCGCTTCCGTCGCCGTCTTCGGAACGGCGCTCGCCGGCTGGACCTCGAACAACAAGCTGGCGCTGATGGGCGGCTTGCGTGCGAGCGCGCAGCTCGTCTCCTACGAAGTCACCCTCGGCCTGACGCTGGTGGGCGCGTTCATCGCTTTCGGCACCCTGCGCCTCGACGAGATGGCGCGCCTGCAGGGGATGATCGAGCCCTCCATCCGCACCGCGGCATCGATCGCCAACCGCGCCGGGGACTACCTCGTCCACGACGACTCCGTCCTCTTCGGCTGGCTGCCTTCGTGGGGCGCGGTCTTCCAGCCCATCGGCATGATCCTCTTCCTCGTCGCCGCGCAGGCGGAGATCAAGCGCGCGCCCTTCGACACGCCGGAGGGCGAGAGCGAGATCATCGGCTACTTCCTCGAATACTCCGGATTGAAGAGCGGCCTCTTCCTCATCGCCGAATACGCCGAGACGGTGGTGGTGGCGGGGATCGTCACCAGCATCTTCCTCGGCGGCTACCACCTGCCCTGGGTGGAGCCCACCATCGTGCGCAGCGCCGAGGGATGGCTGGGCGCCTCCGGATTCGCCTGGCTGGCGGTGCTACAGGTCTTCACCTTCATGGTCAAAATGCTCGGCACCATATTGGTGATGTTCGTCGTCCGCTGGGCTTTCCCGCGCTTCCGCTACGACCAGATCATGCGGCTGGGCTGGAAGATGATGCTCCCGGTCTCGCTGGCGAACGTCGCGCTGACAGCCGGCGTCTTCCTCTGGGCGGGCCGCGAAGGGCTGGCCTGGATGGGCGGGCTGGAGTGGCTCGCCATCGTCGCTTTCGTCGCTCTCTCGGCGCGTGCGCCGCGGCACGAGGAGGCCCCGCATGCCGCCCACTGAGCTCAGCTTCGGCGAGCGCCTCTACATCCGCGAGGCCGTCAGGGGAATGGCGGTCATCGCCCGCCACTTCTGGAGGAACCTCTTCGGCTTCCGCGATCCGAACCCGGACGTGCTGGAGCGCAAGGGCCCCGGGGTGAACCTCGTCTCCACCATCAACTATCCCGAGGAGCGCAAGGAATACCCGCCGGGATACCGCGGCATGCACCGCCTCGTGCCGCGCGTCGACGGCAAGCCGCGCTGTGTGGCTTGCTACATGTGCGCCACGGCCTGCCCCGCGCAGTGCATCTACATCGAGGCGGGCGAGTACGAGGACGAGGCCATCGAGAAGTACCCGGTGCGATTCGAGATCGACGAGCTGCGCTGCATCGTCTGCGGCTTCTGCGTCGAGGCCTGTCCCAAGGACGCCATCCGCATGGACACCGGCACGCACGCGCCGGCGGTCCTCTCCCGGCCGCTCGCCATCTTCGACAAGGAAGCGCTGCTCAAGGGCCCCGCCGTCGAGCACCCGAGCGACGTCCTCACCTATCGCGTGCCGCTCAAGACGCTCCCTCCTCGGGAGTAGCCCGCTCCTGCTCCAGCAGGGCGCGATCGTAGCGGCGCAGGAACGGCCACCAGATCGCCAGCGCGAGGATGAGGTTGATCATCTGCAGCGCCACGGCCCGGGGATCGCCTCCGGTGCTCAGCCAGGCGCCCACCGGAGCGGGCAGCGTCCAGACCACCTCGATGTAAGGCGGGCGCACGAATCCAAAGTGCATGGCGAACCAGGTCAGCGTCACCAGCACCGCCGGCACCGCCACGAAAGGCGCCGCCAGCTTGCCGTTCATCACCACCGGGATGCCGAAGAGCAACGGCTCGTTGATGTTGAAGATGGCGGGCACGATCCCCGCGCGCCCCACCAGCCGGAGCTGCTTCGACTTCGCGTTGAGGAGCAGGAGCGCCATCGCCAGCGTCGTCCCCGACCCGCCCTGCCAGGTGAACCAGATGAAGAATTCCTGGGTGAAGACGTGCACGGGCGGCTGCCCCGAGCTGGCCGCGGCCATGTTCTCGGCCAGCCCCGCCAGCCAGAGTGGCCTGACCGCCGCCAGCACCGAGAGTCCGTGGACGCCGACCATCCACAGCGCGCTGTCGATGAGCACCACGATGAGCACCGCGGCGAGCGAATCTCCCCCGAGGAGCAGCGGCCGGAAGACCGCCGCGATTCCGCCAGCCAGGTCGATGCCCAGGACGTGGACCACGAACCAGATCAGCACTACGCAGCTGGTGGTCGGGAGGAGCGCGGCGAAGCTGCGCACCACCACCTCGGGGGCGCCGCCGGAGATGCTGATCCCCCATTTGCGCCGCGCGAAGAAATGCAGGGTTTCCACGGCGAAAATGGCCGCGGCGAAGGAGGGGAAGAGGCCGGCGGCGCCGAGCGTCCCCATGGCGAGCGTCTTGTTCACCGGATGCTGCGCGACCAGGAACACCGCCAGCGCCGTGGTCGCGCCGGCGACCGGATCGACTTCCCGCCGCCGCGCCAGCGAAAGCGCCGTCGCTCCGCAGACGTAGATCGAGACCAGCCCGGCGCACGCCCCGTATCCCGCGAGGAGCGCCCCGGAAGGCGGCAGGATCCGCGACAAGGCAGGCCAGGGCGGCTGCCCCAGGAGCAGAAAGAGGCTGCCGAGCAGGATGAGCGGCAGGCTCCCCACCACGCCGTCGCGCACCGCCTGGAGGTGCGGCTGCCTGCCAAGCGCGCTGCCCCAGGCGTGGACCCGTTCCCTCACCGACCCATAGTGCGCGCGCCGAAGAAAAAAAAAATTTTTTTTTCGCATTCCCGCGCGGGAGGTTTGACACGCTGCGGCCCGCGCGCTAACCAAGGCGCCCCTGTAGGCGGCCTGCGGCGGTGGCGCCCGGGAGGCGCGGAGCATCGATGACGACGGTGGTCATGCCCCAGCTCGGCGAATCGGTGATGGAGGGGACGGTCGTGCGCTGGATCGCCAAGCCGGGCCAGCGCGTGGAGCGGGATGAGCCGCTGGTGGAGATCGCCACCGACAAGGCGAATACCGAGGTCCCCTCGCCCACCTCCGGAGTCCTGGTCGAGACGCTCGCCAAGGAAGGCGCGGTGGTGCCGGTGGGCGCGGCGCTGGCGCGGCTCGAGGAAGCGGGTGCGCAGACCTCGGCGCCGCCCCCCGCCGATGGTGTTCGCGCCAGCCCCGTGGGGCGCAACGTGGCCCAGGAGCATGGCGTCGATCTCAACCAGGTGCCGGGCTCGGGCTCCGGCGGCCGGGTCACCAAGGCCGACGTGATCAGCTATCTGGAGAAAGGCGCTCCCCAGGGCGAAATGCAGCCGTCCGTGAGCACCTTCCCCGGCCAGAAGGCGCCCACCGCCCCGCCGCCCGCGACGCAGCCTCCCATCGCGCCGGCCGTCTCGCAGCCAAAGGTGGTGAGCTTCCCCCCTGGACCCACCGGCTACGCCGGTTTCGGCCCCGTGGCCATCTCGCTGCGGGCCTACAAGCCTCCCCGGTACACGCCGCGGGAGGGCGATCAGGTGATCCCCTTCGACCAGCGCCGCCGGCTCATCGCCGAGCACATGGTCTACTCCAAGGTGACCAGCCCCCACGTCCCCTGCACCGCCGAAGTGGACATGGCCAATCTCTCCAAGCTTCGCGGTGAATGGAAGAAGGCCAAGGAAACGCAAGGGCGCGCGCCCAGCTTCCTCGTCGGCATCTGCCGCGCCACCGTGCAGGCCCTGGCCGAGTTTCCCCGGCTCAACGCGGTGGTGCAGGACGAGACCCTCATCCAGCGCAAGGACATCAACCTCGGCGTCGCCGTCGAGACCGAGAAAGGCCTCCTCGTCCCCGTCATCCGCAAGGCGAACGAGAAGAGCGTCCTCGGCCTTTCCCGCGCGCTCGAGGACCTCGCCGCCCGCGCCCGCGCCGGCAAGGTGACCGCCGACGAGCTTTCCGGCGGCTCCTTCACCGTTACCAACCCCGGGCTGAAGGGGAATCTCTTCGGCGCCGCCATCATCAACCAGCCGCAGGTCGGCATCCTGCGCATGGGCGAGGTGGTCAAGCGCGCGGTCGTGCGCGAGATCGACGGCGAGGACCTGATCACCGTCCGCCCGATGATGTACCTGACGCTCTCCTACGATCACCGCGTCATCGACGGCGTCACCGGCAACGGCTTTCTCCACCGGGTCCGCGAGCTGATCGAGGCGGCCCAGTTCACTTTGTAGGCACGACCGCCGCGAGGGCCGAGCCGCATCCTTTGCAGACGAGGATGTAGACGCGGTCGCCGTTGGGCAGCGAGCTCTCCGTCCAGCTCACGTCGTCGCTCTTGCAGTGGCCGCAGCGGACTTTCTGCATGATGGCCTCCCCGGTCAGTTCAGCATGGAAAGGAAACCTGCGGCGTCGCGCGCATTGACCACCCGGGCGCGCTCGGTCCAGCCGCGGCGGGCGGTGCCGACCGCGTAGTGCAGGTTCTGCAGCTCGAGGGTGGAGTGGGCGTCCACCGAGAGGCAGATTTTCGCGCCGTGCTTGCGGGCGATGCGGAGGAGATCGGCGCTGAAGTCGAGCCGATGTGGAGTGCCGTTGCACTCGATGGTCACGCCCTTCTCGGCGGCCAGCGCGATCAGCTCCTCCCAGCGCGCTGGCAGCGGATCGCGGTCGCCCAGGTAGCGCCCGGTGGGATGGCCCCAGATGGCGCAGAGCGGATGCTCGAGCGCGCGCCGGATGCGCGCCGTCTGGCGATCCTCGTCGAGCTTGAAGCGCTGGTGCACGGAGCAGATCACCACGTCCATCTTCTCCAGCACGCGGTCGGGCCAGTCGAGAGATCCGTCCTCGAGGATGTCCACCTCGCTGCCGCGGAGGATGCGGATCTTCGGGAACTGCTCCTGCACCTTGGCGATCTCGTCCCACTGCATCTTGAGGCGATCCTCGTCGAGGCCGTTGGCGTAGTGGGCCGCCTTGCTGTGATCGGTGATGGTGATGAACTCCGCGCCCAGCTCCTGCGCGGCTGCGACCATCTGCGCCAGGGAGGCCTTGCCGTCGGACCAGGTGGAGTGGCAGTGCACGAGGCCGCGCACGTCGGGCAGGTCGACCAGCTCGGGCAGCGCGCCCTGCTGCGCCAGCTCGATCTCGCCCAGGTCCTCGCGCAGCTCCGGCGGGACGGGCGCGAGGCCGAGCAGCTGGTAGAGCTCCTCCTCGCTCGCGGGCTGCAGCGCCCCTCCTCCTTCGATCTGCGCCAATCCGTACTCGGAGATGCTCAGGCCGCGGGAGCGCGCGATGCCGCGCAACTTCACGTGGTGCTGCTTGCTGCCGGTGAAGTGGTGCAGGGCGGTGGCGAACTGCGGCCCGGTCACCACGCGCAGATCTGCCTGGATGGGAGGCTCGCGCATCCGCACCGAGCATTTCGTTCCGCCGCGCGCCAGCACCTCGCTCACTCCGGGCGCGGTGGCGAAGATCTCCATGATCGGCTCGACCGGCCCCTCCGCCGCCGCGACGATGTCGATGTCGCCGTTCGTCTCCGCATATCTGCGCACGCTGCCGGCGATCTCCGCCCGCAGAACGCCGAGCGCCGCGCGCACCACCTTGAGGAGCTTTTCCGCGAGCGGCCGGGTCTCCCAGAGCGGCCGCCGCGCCGCCTGCCGCTGGCGCAGCTTGGCCACGCCCTCGAGAATGGCCTGCTCGGTCTTCTCGCCGAAACCTTTCAGGCCGCGCAGGCGCCCCTCGCGCGCCGCTTTTTCCAGATCGTCCAGCGAGGTCACGTCCAGCTCGCGGATCAGCGTGATGGCCTTGCGCGGACCGAGCCCCGGCACCTGCACCAGGTCGAGCGCGCCGTGGGGGAACTCCCGGCGCAGCTCCTCGAGGTACTTGAGCGATCCCGTCCGGACCAGCTCGGTGACCTTCTGGTCGATGGCCTTCCCCACCCCCGAAAGCTCGGCCAGCGTCCCTTTTTGTACGCGGTCGTACAATCCGCCCGGCGCGGCCGGATCGGCAGGGAGCGTCTCGAAAGCGTCCGCCGCCATGTCATAGGCGCGCACCTTGAAGGCGTTCTCGCCTTTGAGCTGCAGCAGCTGCGAAATCTCCCGCAACAGCGCCGCCACTTCTTTCGCTGTCATCCCGTGCTCCGCCCTCGGCGCCTCATTGCGCAATACTAGCAGCGGACTTAGCTTCCAGCGCTGCATGGAGCCATCGAATGTCGTTCTGCAGCGGTTTTTCGAAGCCAGCGAAGCCGCCCGGCGCGCTTCTGCGCCGCTGAGGAAGGCAGCCGAAGTGGGCGTCCGCTTCACCGACGTCCCCGGCGACTTCAACTTCAAGCTCATCGACGGCAAGCCGCGGTTCCAGGAAGGCGCCGCCGCCGATCCGGACTTCGTCCTGACGCTCGCCCCGGGCGCGGTCAGCGCCATCGCCGCCCAGCCCGAGGCCGAGGTGGGCGACCTGGGCATCCTCTTCTTCCAGCACATCCTCGCCAAGGACCCGCAGGCGAAGATCAACGTCAAGCTGCACAGCGGCCTGCTGAAATTGACCATGCGCGGGTGGCTGGGCGTGATGGCGCTGGGCGGCGGCAAGGTGATGGGCTGGCTGGCGATGAAAGGCCTCCGCGGTCCCTCGGCCATCGCCAGCGCGCTGGCGCGCCTCAAGAAGGGCTGATACACGAAGCGTCGTGACCGACGCCCTGTTCGTGATCACCACGCTTCCCAACGCGGACGCGGCGGCTGAGCTCGCCAAGAGCCTGGTCACCGAGCGCCTCGCGGCCTGCGCCAACCTCATCCCCGCGCTGCGCTCCATCTACAAGTGGCAGGGCAAGGTGCAGGACGAGAACGAGGTCCTGGTGCTCTTCAAGACGCGCCAGGACAGCTACGAGGCGCTCAAGGCGCGCATTCTCGAGCTGCACCCCTACGAAGTGCCGGAAGTGCTCGCCATCCCGGTGGAGCAGGGCTACTCCGCCTACCTGGAGTGGCTGGCCCGCGAGACCGGATAAAAAAAATTTTTTTTTCGATCATTTTTTGAACAGCGCGTCCAGCGCCGACAGCGCCTTGGCCCGCGGGTCTTCTTCGCGCGGCCCGCGATCGCCCTTCTTGAAGGCGAACAGCTCGCAGGCGTTGCTCCGCTCCTTGTCCGCCGGCGGCTCCGCCTGCGGCTCCCGGCAGCCGTAGCGCATGCTCTCGTCGTAGGCGTGGCAATTGAGGCAGGCGTGGAGCGCGGCGCGGCAGTGGGGGCAATCGTCGCGCCGGCCCGCCGTCCCCGTCACGCCCAGGTCGATCTCTTTCCTGCAGGCATGGCAGACGTACATGCCGCCATATCTTGCCCGTGCTCCCGCTCTGACGCTACGCTGCTTCGGGCACCTCTGTCCGCCACCCATGCGCCAGCCGACAAAATTCGGGAAGTACCTGCTGCTCGAGCGAATCGCCGTCGGCGGGATGGCGGAGGTTTTCGTCGCCAAGGCCTTCGGGGTGGAGGGATTCGAGCGCCTGCTGGCCATCAAGAAAATCCTCCCCACCATGGGCGAGGACGCCGAGTTCATCTCCATGTTCGTGGACGAGGCGCGCATCGCGGTGCAGCTCTCGCACGCCAACGTCGTGCAGGTGCTGGAGCTGGGGAAGCACGACGAGAGCCTCTACATCGCCATGGAGTACATCTCCGGCCGCGACCTGCGGCAGGTCATCGAGCGCTTCCGCAAGCGGCAGCAGCCGATGCCCATTCCGCAAGGATGCCTGATCGTCGCCGAGGTGTGCGAGGCGCTCGACTACGCGCACCGCAAGAAGGACGCGCGCGGGCATCCGCTCGGCATCGTCCACCGCGACGTCTCGCCGCAGAACGTGATCGTCTCTTTCGACGGCGAGGTCAAGCTGATCGACTTCGGCATCGCCAAGGCGGAGAGCCGCCTGCAGAAGACCCAGGCCGGCATCCTCAAGGGCAAGTTCAGCTACATGTCGCCGGAGCAGGTGAAGGGCCAGCCCATCGACGGGCGCAGCGACATCTTCGCCGCCGGCATCCTCCTCTGGGAGCTGCTCTGCGGCCAGAAGCTCTTCACCGGCGAGAGCGACTTCGCCATCCTCGAGAAAGTGCGCAAAGGCCTGGTGCCCGCGCCGCGCAGCGTGGCCCGCAACATTCCCGAGGCGCTGGAGCGCGTCATCCTCAAGGCGCTCGCCACCGATCCCAAGGACCGCTACCACGTCGCCAGCGAGCTGCACGACGACCTGATGCGCTTCACGCTCTCGGGCGACACGGTCTACGGCGCGCGGCAGCTGGCGCAATGGCTGCGCGAGGAGTTCAAGGCCGACTTCGAGAAGGAGCAGGCCCGTCTCGGCTCCTGGCTCTCGCCCCCCGTGATGGTGAGCGCGGACACGGGCATCACGCCCATCGATCCCTTTCCGGGGCCCGCCTTCATGGCCGAGGTGAACAAGGCGCAAGCCGAGATCACCCAGGAGTGGCGCATCAAGCCCGATCAGGACACGCTCGTGCTGCCGCCGACGCCGCCCCACGGATCGACGCCGCTCAAGCGCACCGAGGATGCGCAAGAGCTGCCCACCATGAAGATGAGCGACGACGAGCTGATTCTCGCCGAACGAGAGCTCGCCGCCCGCCAGGAGCCGGCGCCGCCCCCGCTGCCGGCGCCGGGGTTCGATTTCGCCGACGAGCGCACCAACGCGCCGCGCGCGCAGCGCAAGGGCGCGATGAGCAAGTCCTTGAAGGAGCAGCAGCAGGCGGCGGAAGCATCGAAACGGCGCTGGGCGCTCTGGTCGGGCGCGCCGCTCGCCCTCATCGTGTTTCTGGGCGGCTGGTACCTGTGGCCCGAGCAGGAGCTGAGGCCGGGGAAGGTCATCGTCACGCCGCAGCCCTCGGTGACCGCCGACCTGATCATCGACGGCAAGCCGTCGGGGCAGTTGCCGCCCTTCGTGCACACGCTCGCGCCGGGCAAGCACAAGATCGAGGTTCGGGCCGACGGCTACCGCACCTGGGCGACCAGCGTGCAGGTTCCCTCGGGAGGGCGGCCGGTGGAGGTGGACGCGCAGCTCACCACCGAGAAGCCCATGGAGGTGGAGGGCGTGGTCCTCACGCAGAAGCCCCCCGCCCAGGAGGCGACCGCGCAGGATCCGAAGAGGAAGCGCGGGTTGGCGAAGAAAGGCGCCTCGCCGCCGCGCAAGGCCGAGGCCGAGCCGGAGCCGGAACCGGCGGACGATGACCCTTCGCCTCGGTTGCGCGTGGTGACCGATCCTCCCGGGGCCAGCGTCTCGATCGACGGGAGGTCGGTGGGAAGATCGCCTGTGACCACGGAGGCGATGGATCCGGGGCCGGTCCACGTGGTCATCGCTTCGCTGGACGGATATGCGCCCGCGCGCCGCGCCACCAAGCTCGATGGCATCGGCGTCACCGACCTGAAGCTCTCGCTCTCTCAATCGGGCCCGGTCGTGGCCGAGGCCGGCACCGCGCCACCCGCCGCAGTCGGGTACCTGACTGCGGAGACCAAGCCGGCGATGCGGCTGACCATCGACGGCCGCGACACCGGCCGCTGGACGCCGGTGCCCAAGGCGAATCCCATCGCGCTGCCGGCGGGGGCGCACACCGTCGTCTTCGAATCGGCGGACGGCCGCCGGCTGGAAGAGCGGCTGGAGATCGAGGCGGGCAAGACGCAGCGGCTAATTCGATCGTTGCCTTAAAAGCAAAATCCCACCGCGAAGTCGCAAAGACGCGAAGATCATTTTGTCTGGGTGCCAAATTGGGTACAGGTGCTCGATCCGGCACCAAAACCAAAAGATTTTCTTCGCGTCTTTGCGACTTCGCGGTGAGATTTTTTATTTTTTTTCCGCCATTGGTGGGGCCGGGCGGACGTAGAGGTCGTTGGCGGCGTTGAAGAAGCCGTAGCCTTCGAAAAACACGTGGCGATCCTCTCTTCCCGACGGCAGGTACACCTCGACCCGCTTGCAGGCCAGCGCCTCCGTCCGCCGCAGCGCCTGGGCGAGCAGGTCGTGGCCGATGCCCCTCTGCCGATGCTCCGGCGCGATCAGGAACAGGTCGATGCAGGCCACTCGCCCCCCGAGCCGCAGCTGCGGCCGGTGCGACATGCTGATCATCCCGTAGAGCCGCGAGAAGGCCGCGGCGTCATGCGCGACGAAGCTCTCGATCTCCGGGTGCTGCACCACCCATGAAATGGCGAGCTCCTGGTCGTTGGCCTGAACGACCCACCCGTCCGACGCCAGGAGCTTGAAGACCGTTTCCCGATCGCCCCGCTTCAGCGGGCGGATCCGATAGTCCTTTCCGTCCGCCCGAGGCGGCTGTATCAGGGCCATCGGACCGCGACCTTACTACTTCTTCGCCACCTTCGCCGCGAGCTCCGCGTCGATGATCTGCTTGAACGACTCGTAGGGCAGAGCGCCCACCAGCCGCCGGCCGTTGATGAAGAAGGTCGGCGTGCCGCTCGCTCCCACCGCGCCGCCCGCGGTCATGTCGGCCTGGATGGCCGCCTGCGCGCGGTGCGCCTCGATGGAGGACTTGAACTTCGCCACGTCGAGCCCGATCTCCTTGGCCACCTGCTCGTAGTACGCGGGCGAGAGCAGAGTCTGGTTGGCGAAAAGCTTGTCGTGCATGGCCCAGAACTTGTCGTTGCCCTGCTCGTAGGCGGCCATGGCGGCCTCGGCGGCGGGCATGGCGTTGGGGTGGAACGAGAGCGGCTGGTTCTTCCAGGCGATGCGCACCTTGCCCTTGTACTCGTCCGCGATCTGCTTGAGCGTCGGCTCGACGCGGCTGCAGAAGGGGCACTGGAAGTCGGACCACTCGACGATGGTCACCGGCGCGCTCTTCGGCCCTCGCGCCGGCGCATTGCCCACCTCGACGTTGAACTTCTGGTCGGGGGCGGGAGCAGCGGCGGCCTGCGGCGCGCTGCCCGCGGCCTTCACGTTCTCGGCGACCAGCGACTCGTAGAGCTTCTCCTGCCTGGTCCCCTTCTTGAGCAGCTCGTCGGCTTTCTTGATCTGCTCGTCGATGACCGTCTTGAAGTTTTCGAAGGGCATGGCCCCGGAGATGAATTTGCCGTTGATGAAGAACGACGGCGTCCCGTCCGCGCCCACCGACTGCCCGTAGGTGCTGTCCTTCTGGATCTGCGCCGCGATCTCGGGCGACTCCTTGTCCGTCTGCCAGCGGGCGAAGTTGAGGCCGAGCTGCATGGCCCACTCCGCGTACTTGGCGTCCGACAGTTCCTGCTGGTGCGCGAACATCAGGTCATGCATCTGCCAGAACTTGCCCTGCCTGGCCGCGGCCATGGCCGCCTTGGCGGCGGGCATGGCGTTGGGATGGAAGCTGAGCGGCTCGTTGCGCCAGACGATGCGGACGTCGTCCTTGTAGGTATCGAGGACCTGCTTGAGGGTCGGCTCGACGCGGCCGCAATAGGGGCACTGGAAGTCCGACCACTCGACGATGGTCACCTTGGGCTTCTTCCCGCCGAGGGCCGGGCCGTCCCCCGGGTCGATGTTGCGCGCCTGCGGAGGCGGCGCGGCTTGCGGCGGCGGAACGGGCGGCGCCTCGATGCCGTTCTTGATCAGGTTCTCGTACAGCTCGCGCCGCGAGACGCCGCTCGAGAGCGCCTGGTTGGCGCGCTTGAGCTGCGCGTCGATGACCGCCTTGAAGCTCTCGTAGGGCAGCGCGCCCGAGATCCGCGAGCCGTTGACGAAGAAGAACGGCGTTCCGGTGGCGCCCAGCTTCGCCGCCTGCGCCTGGTCGGAGCCGATCAGGTCCTGCGTCTCCGGCGCCTCGGCGTCCTTGTTGAAGCGCTCCATGTCGAGGCCGATTTCGCGCGCCATCTGCTCGATCTTGTCCGGCTTCATCGCGGTGGGGAGCCGGGAGACGTTGGCCTCGAAGAGCTTGTCGTGCATCTGCCAGAACTTTCCCTGCCGCCAGGCCGCGATCGAGGCCTTGGCCGCGGCCGGCGCGTCGGGGTGCATGGGCAGGGGGTTGTGCTTGAAGACGAAGCGCACGTCCGCGCCGTAGTTGCGCTCCACCTGCTTCAGGGTGTCCATCACCCGCCCGCAGAAGGGACACTGGAAGTCCGACCATTCCACGATGGTGACCTTGGCGTCCGCCTCGCCCTTCATGGGCGCATCGCCGAGGATGACCTTGTAGATGGTCTCCGAGCCGGGCGGCAGGGCCGCGTTGGCGGCGTTGGCGTTCGCCTGCGCTCCCTTGATGGGAGTGGGCCCCTTCGCCCCGAGGTGCTGGCCGACCGCGAACCCGAGAACGGCGCCCACGCAGACGCCGATGAACACGTTCCAGTTGCTCTTCACGTCGAGACTCCCTTGTCTGGCGGGCGCGGAACGTAACGCCGGCGGCGAGCGGAAGCAATCCGTCGCCGGGTGGACTAAGAACCTGCTCAGGGACCTCTGCATTCCTGAGAGGGAGCGGACTGCCGACCGCTTGACAGTACGCGCGCCGTAGGATCTAAACCACGCGATGTTCACGAGCGGGCATCTCGCCCGCTATTTTTCGAGGTGCCCCAATGAAGAAGTTCCTGCTGGCGCTCTCTGCGTTTGCGTTCCTCGCCTCCGCCCAGGCCTGGGCCGACGACAAGCCGGCTGACGCCAAGCCTGCGAAGGCGGAAAAGAAGAAGATGAAGAAGAAGAAGGCCAAGAAGGCCGCTGAGACCAAGACGGACGCCCCCGCTCCGGCTCCGGCGAAGTAATTCTGCCAGGCGGCCCTGTTCGGCTTACAGGCTCGCGCGGTGCACGACCTGCGCCGCGCGAGCCAGCGTTTTCTGCGCCAGGCGATCGTCCGACACTGCGTCGGTGCAGGCGGCGACCAGCCTGAGCAGCGTGCCGTTCACATCCACCTTGACGAAGTAGACCTCCGGCTCGGCCGCCTGCCGGTCGAGGCTTTCGAAGCCGTGCGCGACCGCCAATATCGGTCGGGGAAGGGAGCACCGCGCCGGAAGGTTGATCCACGGCTGAGATCCGTCAAGATGGGACACCGTGAAGAACGTGAGACGCATTCAACCTGCCTTCGTCATCGCCGCCTGCGCTGCGGCCGGCTTGTGCTTTGCCGCCCGCGCGCAACAGCGCCCCTGGCAGCCCCCTCCGGCCCAACCGGTGCCGCAGGAGGAGGGGGACCCGCAGGCGGGCGAGCAGGAGCAGATGGACGAGGCTGCGCTGAGCGAGGCGGTGGGCGAGGCCAAGGCGGAGAGGCCGGCGGAGGTGAAGCAGGTCCCCGCCGCGGCTGCCAATGCGGTGGTGCAGCATATCGGCCACGTGCAGGGCCTGTCGCTCTGGCATGGCGCGAGGCTCTCGGGCGACGCCTACGTGGCGAAGACCGACGACGGCAAGGAAGCGCGCCTCTCCATCGATCCACATCTACAGTCCCAGATGCAGAAGCTGCTCAAGATGTACAAGCCGCAGGGCGCGGCCCTGGTGGCCATCGACCCGAAGACCGGCAAGGTGCTGGCCATGGCCGAGTACGGCGAGGGCCAGGCGACCAAGCCCCTCTACCCGGCGGCCTCGGTCTTCAAGATCATCACCGGCGCCGCCCTGCTCGAGTCGGGCGTCTCGCCCGACGACGAGACCTGCTACCACGGCGGCAAGCACCGCATGCAGGCCAGGCTGCTCGAGGACAAGCCGCGCCTCGATCGCCGCTGCCTCTCTTTGAGCATGGCCCTGGCCCGAAGCGCGAACGTGGTCTTCGCCAAGATGGCGGTGAAGCACCTCGATGCGGACTCGCTGCGCAGGGAAGCGGAGAAGTTCCTCTTCAACCGGCCCATCTGGGACCAGCCGATGGAGCAGTCGAGCGCGGAGATCCCCGACAAGGACGAGAAGAAGGTGCTCGACTTCGCCAAGAGCGCCTCCGGCTTCGGGCAGGTGCATCTCTCGCCCCTGCACGCTGCCGTGATCGCGGCGGCGGTGGGGAACGGCGGGGTGGCGGTGGAGCCGTCGATGATCGACGCCATCGACGGCGAGAGAGTGGCCCCGACCGGCGAGTCGCGCCTTCTCAATCTGGAAACCGCGGCCTCGCTGCGCGACATGATGAAGCTGACGGTCACCGCGGGCACCGCGACCTCCGCCTTCCGCGAGCGGCACCACAGCTCCCTCGGGGACATCGAGGTGGCGGGGAAGACCGGCTCGCTCAGCGATCACAGCCGGCACTTCAAGGACTACTCCTGGTTCGTGGGATTCGCGCCGGCGGACGATCCCAAGATCGCCGTCGCGGTGGTCATCGTCAACGGCCTCAAGTGGCGCGTGCACGCGCCCTTCGTGGCGCGCGAGGCGCTCAAGGCGTACCTGGTGGGAGGGCCGATCGGCGATCCGCCGGTGGCTCGCGTCAGGCACTACCGGCGGCGGAAGCATCGTTGAAGGAAGTGGTGCTCTACACTCGCGAGGCGTGCAGCCTCTGCAAGACCGCGAAAGCCGTCATTCTCTCTCTGAAGCGCGAGGTGGATTTCGTCTTTCGCGAGGTGGATATCGACGGCGACCCGGACCTGTTCGCGGAGCACAAGCACGACATTCCGGTGATCGAGATCGACGGCAAGCGCGCTTTCAAGTATCGAGTGGATCCGGACGCACTGCGGAGAAGGCTCGAGGCATGACGTACTCAGGGATTCCCGTCGACGAGAAGCGCACCTGGGTGGTGCCGCGCTGGCTCAAGGAGGCGTTCGTCGCCTTCGCCGCCGTCTCGGTGCTGGCGGTGGGCATCTCCAAGGCAGCGCAGCATTTCGGAGGAAGCACCGATCGCGCCAAGGGGGCAGTCGAGGCCGACGATCTCGACGGCGCGCCCGCGCCCGCGTTCAAGGAGCTGGCCGCTCTCAAGGGCAAGCTGGTGCTGGTGAACTTCTGGGCGACGTGGTGCCCGCCGTGCCGCGAGGAGATGCCCAGCCTGATGCGCCTTTCGCAGAGCTTCGATGCGGCGAGCTTCGAGGTGCTTTCGGTCAGCGTGGACGACGGCATGGACGTAGTGAACAAGTTCTTCGGCAAGCCGCCGCCCTTCAAGCTCGTTCTCGATCCGGGAGCGAGGCTGTCGCAGGCCTACGGCACGATCAAGTATCCCGAGAGCTATCTCGTCGGCCGCGACGGCAGGCTGCAGCTCAAGTTCGTCGGGCCGCGAAACTGGACCGACCCGAACTTCCGCACGCTCTTCGAATCCTATGGCGCGCGCTATTCCCTCAGCGCCGGCACCGACGCGAAGACCGCCGCGACGGCGCAGACCAGCCCCAGGTAGGCGCCGATCATCGGGGTGGAGACGGCCACCGCGATGCTCTTCCCCGCGCCGCGCAGCGCATGCGACTGCGAGGCCCATGGCAAGAAGAGCCCGGTGAAGATGGCCGCCAGCAACGCGGCGCCGAACTGCGCGAGGCGCAAGCGCCGGTCGAGGGCCGCATCGGCTTTGCGCGCGCGCAGGTAAACGAAAAGAAGCGCGGCGCCGGCGAGCAAGGCGACCGGCCACGCCGCTACCAGGCCGATGATCTCCTCGTCGTCGCGGGTCCAGCGCCAGGGGAGCGTCAGCATGACGAGGAGCAAGGCGAAAGCGCCAGTCGCCCAGCGGTCCGAGGTGGTCAGGCTCCGGAAGAAAGAGCTCAGATCGTCCGCGGCCTTGCGCGCTTCGTCCAGCGGCGAGACAGGCGGGCCGACAGGCTCCGCAAGGTAAGGGCGGCGCACGGCCGCCTCCGGGCCGGCGGCGGACGGGCGCGGGTTCCATCCGCCGCGCTGACTTTTCCGCAATCGTTCCGGCATTTTGGATGGCGCCTCAGGGGCCGGGCCTACATCCGTTTTCTCGCCCTCCACCTGGGGGACCTCGCCGGCGCCTTCCAGGAAGGAAGCATCGAGAATCTCATCGCAATTGTCGCAGATGGCCGCTCCCTCGGGAGCCAGCTCTCCGCAGCGGGGGCAGCGCACGTTTTCACTCTAGCATTTCCTTGTCCCCCCTCTAAGCGTCGGGCTATAAGCGCTCCAATGCCCATCAAGGTCGCCATCATGGGCCTCGGCGCCATCGGCCGCGGAATTGCCCGCTGCGCCCTGCAGAAGGGCGAGCTGGAAATTGTCGCCGCGGTGGATCTCGATCCCTCCCGGGTGGGCAGGAAGCTCGCAGACGTCATCGACGCGCCCGCTCCCGACGTCATCATCGGCAGCGATGCGGCGGGAGAAATGAAGAAAGCGACCGGCGGCGTGCTCCTCCACGCCACCGGCAGCCGCCTGGACGAGGTCGAGGGCGAGCTGGCGCAGGCGGTGACGGCCGGGCTTTCCGTCGTCTCTACCTGCGAAGAGCTGTCCTATCCCTGGCTGCGGCACCCGGAGATCGCCGAGCGGCTCGACAAGCTGGCCCAGAAGCGCAAGGTCGCGATTCTCGGCACGGGAGTGAATCCCGGATTCGTCATGGACCGGCTGCCGGCCACCATGGCCGCGGTGTGCGGGCGCATCGAGCGGGTCAACGTCATCCGCGTGGTGGATTCCCGCACGCGCCGCGTACAGCTCCAGCGCAAGACCGGCGCGGGCATGAACGAAGAGGAGTTCGACCGCGGCGTGGACGACGGCACAATCGGACACGTCGGGCTGATGGAGTCCGCCGCGCTGGCCGCGCTCGGCGTGGGGCTGGAGGTGGACGAAGTGGACGAGTCCATCGACCCCGTCGAGGGCGACGAGGACGTGCGGGGCGAGGGCTTCACCGTCCCGAAGGGCGGCATCGTCGGCATCAAGCAGGTCGCGCGCGCTTTCCACGACGGCAAGGAAGTGGCGAATCTCCACCTGACCATCGCCTTGGGCGCGCCGGAGCCGCACGACGAGATCGAATTGGTAGGAGACCCGGGCATCAGGGTGCTCATCCCCGGCGGGACGCACGGCGACCGCGCCACGTTCTGGACCGTGGTGCACGCCGCGCCGCTGGTGGCTGGGTCGGAGCCGGGATTGATCAGCGTTCTGGATCTGCCCGCGGGCAGATGACGGGAGCATCATGGTAGACCGCAACGCGACAGGGCGGGAGGCAAAACCCGCCGTCAACGAGGTGGAGAAGGGCGCGATCCGGCGCTTCGCCGAGGCCATCGGCGAGACCAATCCGATCTACTTCGAGGAAGCCGCCGCTCGCGCTGCCGGGTATCGGAGCGTGGTGGCGCCGCCGACCTTTCCCACCACCCTGCGCGCCGGCAGCGACCTGCGCGAAGGCCTGATGCTCGCGCCCGGCAAGCACCTGCTCCAGGCGGAGCAGAATTTCGAGTACGCCCGGCCTATCGTGGCGGGCGACAAGCTCACGGTCCGCAGCAAGATCGCGGGCATCGAGCAGAGGCAGACGCCGAGCGGCCCCACCGATGTCGTCATCATCGAGGACGAGGGCCGCGACGATACCGGCGAAGTCGTTTACCGCTCGCGCCAGCTCTGGGTGGTGCGAATGGCGCCCAAGCACGTGCAGGGAGAGATCCATGAGTAGCCGCAGCGCAGCGAAGAAGCTGGCCCACAACCATCGGGCGGCGCCCAAGCCCGCCGCCAAGGTGGCGCGCAAGCTTCTGAAGAAGCCCAAGGCCAAGCTCGCCAAGGTGACCAAGTTCCCCGCCTCGAAGATGCGCAAGCCCCTTTTGCCGGCGAGGAAGGCGCCGCAGCCGCTGGCGAAGAAGTCGCATCAGCACCAGCAGCAGCACCAGCCTCAGCACCACCAGCAGGCGCCCGCGCTGACCGCCCCCAAGCAGGTGCAGCAGCCCAAGCAGAGCCTGGCGCGGAGCTTCTACTGGACCGAGCTGCGGGTGGGCGACGACCTGCCGCCTTTGACCAAGCCGGCCATCGATCGGGTGCAGATCGTGCGCTACGCGGCGTCGTCGGGGGACTTCAACCGGCTGCACCTGGACGAGCCCTACGCGCACTCCCTGGGCTTCCCGGGGATGTTCGCGCCCGGCATGCTGGCGATGGCCTTCGTCGGGCAGCTGCTCACGGCCTGGCTGCGCCGCGGGCACGTGCGCAAGCTCTCGGCGCGGTTCGTCAAGATCGTCTGGCCGGGGGATGAGCTGACCTGCCGCGGCCGCATCGCGGAGCTGCGCAGGGACCATGGCGCCTGCTACGCCGACGTCGAGCTGTGGGCAGAAAACCAGAAGGGCGAGTTGGTCCTGCGCGGGCAGGCTACCTGCGAGCTGTACGAGTCGCCCCAGGCGGGCGGCGTCGACAACGGCGGGTTGCTCTTCGCGCTCCAGCACGCCGGGCCGGCGCTGCCGCCGCTTCCCCAGCCGCGCAGGCCAGAGAAGCCGTCGCGCAAGCGGTGAGAGGCGCGCTCCTGGCCGCGGTGCTCTTTGCGCTCGCGGCCTGCAGGTCGGCGCCGGCGCCTGCACGGCCGGTCCGGGTGGCCGCTGTGGCGCCTGCTCCCGCTGCGCCGGTGGGCGATGACGACGCTGCCGGGCTGGAAGCTCTGGCGCTGCGCAGCGTGGAGCCCTCCGAGCTGCTGGTGAAGGCCGCTCGCGCGCGCCGCATGCGGGTCGAGCATGCTTCGCGCACCGCCGCCGCCGCGCCGGACGCGGCCGATGCCCTCGCATCCGCGGCACAGGAGGCGCTGGCCTGCGCGGCGGACGCGCATCGATCGTGGACGGCCTGGTTTCCCGCTGCCGCGGCGCAGCTCGACGGAACGCGCCCGGCGGCGGAGATCTACGCGCTGGTGGGCGCGAGGGGAGCGGAGGCGCTCTATCTGGAGGCGCTGTGCAGCGCGGCGTGGGCGCGCACCCAGGGGTTTACGCAGCTGATCGATCGCCGCGACGAGCTGACCCAGGGGCTGAAGCGCGCCGCGGAGCTGGCCCCGGATTTGGACGGCGCCGGCCCGGAGCGCGAGCTGGGGGCGCTGCTCGCGGCGCTGCCCTCCTATGCCGGGGGAGACCTGGCGGAAGCGCGCAGGCACCTGGAGAGCGCGGTGCAGCGAGCGCCGCAGGATCCGCGCAACCGCCTCGCGCTGGCGCGGACGGTGGCGGTCAAGGCGCAGGATCGGCAGCTCTTCGAGCAGTCGCTTCAGGCCGTCGCCCAGGGCGCCGACGCCGCCGCGGCAGCGGAAGCGACGGCGCTGCTCTCCCGCGAGGACGAGCTGTTCGGCCCGGCGCAGGCGGCCCAGCCCATCCCCGGCGGCACCCAGAGATAGCTAATCGGGC
>WNEY01000357.1_pt1 | contig 27567 bp, 19 predicted proteins | sample 5400531 | NCBI WGS metagenome assembly WNEY01 (sample SAMN13153338, study PRJNA577476) | soil metagenome | isolation source: 200 cm saprolite under Douglas fir tree site 1 | place: USA:California | collected 2015-04-18
GCAGCTGCAACGCGGCCGGCAGCAGCTCCATGGTCACGGTCGTGCCTTCGCCAACGCGGCTGTCGACGGCGATTGTGGCGTGATGCGCGTCCACGACGTGCTTCACCACGGTGAGACCGACGCCGGTGCCCCGCACCTGCGCGTCGACGGCCCGCCGCCCTCGATAGAACGGCTTGAAGATGTGCGGCAGATCCGCGGCGTCGATTCCGAGGCCACGATCGGCGACGCGGATCCGCACGCCGCCGTTGTGCGCGCGCATCGTCACGTCGACCGCCCCGCCGTCGGGGCTGTACTTCACCGCGTTGGCGACGATGTTCTGCACCGCGGAGCGCAGCGCGTCGGCGTCGCCGGTCACCAGCGGCAGTGCGCCGTTCGGGTGCACGGTGATCGTGATGCCGCGATCCAGCGCGTCGGCGCCGACGCCGCTCACCGCCCCGGCAATCACCTTCGAGACGTCGACGTCCGAGTGCGCGCGGACCGGCGCGCCGGAGCTGATGCCGGCGAACTCCATGACGCGCTCGACCATGTCGCTCAGCCGCCGGCCTTCGGTCCCGATGAGCGACCCGTACCGCTTCACCTGGGCGCCATCGGCGACCACGCCGTCGGCGAGGTTCTCGCCGGCGGAGCAGATCACGGCGAGCGGCGTCCGCAGCTCGTGGGACACGGCAGACCCGGCAGGGACCGCCCCCGGATGCCGCGCGAGGTCAGCACGCGGAGCCTGGTGCTGCGGCTCCGCCGCCCCCACCGCCACCGCTCGTGGACATCACGCTCTTCCTGGATGACTACAAGTCGGTGGATGGCGTGTTGCTCCCCCACCATCTCTCCCGCTCGATCGATGGCAAGCCGACCGAAGAGATGACGTTCAAGACGATCAAGATCAACCCGGTCTTCAAACCGGACACCTTCACAGCCAGATAGGTGACGTGGGTCGGGTGGGTCGGGCTTGCACGCCGTAGCTCGCGTCGGACAAGACGCGCGAGCGAAGGCGGGTAGGTCAGCTGGGTCAGGTAGATCACGTAGTTCACGTGGGAAAACTCATGCAAACGTTTGTGAATTGTCTGCTCGCCGTTCTGTTCGCCGGATCCGCGCTCGCGCAGCCGTCGCGCGCCGCTGCGACGCTGCGGATCACGGTCGTCGACCCAAGCGGCGGGGTGATTGTCGGCGCGCACGTGACCCTTCGGTCCTTCGACCCTTCGACAAGCTCAGCGTCGCCCCGCGCCCAGTCGAGGGGCGAGAGCCTCAGGGTCGCCCCGAGCACGGTCGAGGGACAGGCTCAGGACGATCCCGTTCGACAGGCGCGGGGCGCTGGGGCCGCGGCCCCGGTCGAGACGTCCATCGACACCGGCGCGCGCGGCGACGCGGCGTTCGCGGCGCTCGAGCCCGGCCGCTACACGATTCACGTGGAGTCGCCCGGCTTCGAGTCCTCCGACACACGCGACGTCCGCGTGTGCGCGGGCGACAACCGGCGCGAGGTGAAGCTGGCGCTCGCGAGACTGGCGGAAACCGTGCTGGTCGGGCGCGAGGCCCGCGAGCGCGCCAGCGATCCGCGCAGCGACGCGTTTGCGACCGTGCTGGGCCAGGCCGAGATCGACGAGCTTCCCGACGACCCGGACGAAATGGAGCAGGCGCTGCGCGACATGGCCGGCCCGGGCGCCGTCATGCGTGTGAACGGCTTTCGCGGCGGCAAGCTGCCGCCGAAGAGCCAGATCCAGCAGATCCGCTTCCGGCGCAACATGTTCGCGGCCGACACCCACGAGCCTGGCTTCGTGTCGGTGGACATCACGACCAGGCCCGGGCTCGACAACTGGCGCGGCGCCAGCAACATCGGCCTCCGCAACGCCGCGCTGAATGCGCGCAATGCCTTCGCGCCGGCGAAAGGCGACGAGCAACACCAGCGCTACGGGTTCAACCTGAACGGACCGCTCTGGAAGCAGCACACGTCGCTGGCCTTGTCCGTCGACGGAGTGGACGCCTTCGACACGAAGACGATCGTCGCCGCGCTGCCGTCGGGGTACTTCGCCGATTCCATTCGCAAGCCGAACGCCGCGCTCAACGTGACGGCGCGAGTCGAGCATGCGCTCAGCAGGTCGCAGATGTTCCGCGCAGAAATGCAGCGTAATCACACGACGACCGACAATCTGGGCGTCGGCGACTTCGATCTGCCGGAACGCGGCTACAGCCAGACACGCACCGAAGACGTGCTGCGCGCGTCGACGGCGGGATCGATCGGCAAGGCGCTGTACAACGAGCTGCGCGTCCAATGGCGCGCAGATGAGGTCGCGTTCGCGCCGGTCAGTACTGCCCCGGCGGTGCTGGTGCTGAACGCCTTCGACGCCGGCGGCGCCCAATTAGCCGGCACCCGCGCCGCGAGCGTCTTCACGCTCGTCGACGACCTGGACATCGTCGTGGGCCGTCATGCGATGCGGGCCGGCATGCAGCTGGACGGCGGCCGCTACCGCACAAACGAGCTGCGAAACACGGGCGGCACGTTCACCTTCTCGAGCCTGGAGGCGTACGCCGCCAGGCGGCCTACGACGTTCTCCCGCAACGTCGGCAATCCGGACGTCGCGATCTCCCACGTGGAACTTGGCCTCTATCTGCAGGACGACATCCGCGTCCGGAAGGATCTGACGATCAGCGCCGGCCTGCGGCAGGAGGTCCAGCCGCACATCGGCGGCTTCCATCTCGCGCCGCGCGGAGGCGTCGCCTGGTCGCCGTTCAAGAGCGGGAAGACGACGATTCGCGGCGGTGGCGGCGTGTTCTACGACTGGCTCGACGCGCAGGCGTACGAGCAGGGCGTGCAGCTCGATGGCACGCATCAGCAGATCGAGACGATCCTGCAGCCCGGCTACCCCGATTCCACGCTCGGCGGCCGGGCGCTGATTCTTCCTGCCGGACGCGTGCAGTTCGCGGCGGATCTGAAGCAGCCGCAGCTGCTCGAAGCGATCGCCGGCATCGAGCACACGCTGCCCGGCGAGATGCGCCTCAACGCGATGTACATTCGCCGGCGCGGATCGAACCTGCTGCGCGGCGTCAACGTGAACGCGCCGCTCGCGAACGGCCGGCGGCCGGATCCTCTGTCGGGCACCGTCACCGAAATCCAGTCGGTGGCGCGCTCCCAAGTGGACGCGCTCAGCCTCAACCTCAACTACGCGCGGCCGCAGCAGCACCTGTTCGTCGGCGCGGGTTACACGTTCGGCCGCTCCATCGACGAGGCCGATAACGCGTTCGGGCTCCCGGCGGACAACTACAATCTCGCCGCCGAGCGCGGCCCGGCCCTCGGCTCCCCGCGGCATCGATTCATGAGCATGGCGAACCTGCCCCTGAAGAAGCGGTTCCGCCTCGGCACGTCGCTCCGCGCCCAGTCGGGGCTGCCCTACAACATCACCACCGGCCGTGACGACAACGCGGACACGGTCAGCAACGATCGGCCCGCTGGCGTCACGCGGAACACCGGCCGCGGTCGCGCGCAAATGGATCTCGGCCTGCGTTTGAGCTGGGGCGTCGCGTTCGGTGGTCCGGCGGCGCCTCCGGCAGGGCCGCAGATTCGTGTCGTGCGCGGCGACACCGCCGATCCGCTCGGGAGCATGGGTGGCGTCGAGGGCCGGAACAAGCGCTACACCCTGGAGCTCTACGCGCAGGCATACAACGCGCTGAACCACGTCAACGCTCTCAACTTCAGCGGCGTCCTGACGTCACCGTTTTTCGGCCAGCCGACCTCCGCCGCGGCCCCGCGCCGCGTCGAGGTCGGGACGCGGCTGACGTTCTGATGTCCGAGCAGCGAGGTACGAGGTGCGACATGCGACGTGTAGCACGCAGCCACTGGAGGGCGAGCCGGGGCCGCTCGGCTGACCAGCCTCCGCCAAGGCTTCGGCGGTCCGCCATAGCTTTAGCGAAGGCGGAAAGCCTCGCGCTCCATCATTTTCAGGATCGCTCCATCGTGTTCAAAATGTAGAGGGACTGTCTTCAAACCGTCCCGAGGTCCCGCTCGGTCCCCCTCAGGCGGTACAACGCGATCCCGACGGCGACGGCGACGTTCAATGAATCGACGTCCTCGTCGATGGGGATCCGCACGCGGTGGTCGGCCGCGGCCTCGACCGCCGGCGTCAACCCCGCGGCTTCAGTCCCGACCATCAATGCCACGCGAGACGCACGTGTCCCCGCGGCAAACGCGTCGAGCGTCTCGGCCGGCTCACGCAGGGTCAGCGCGACGATGGTGAAACCCGCGGCGCGAACGCGACTGAGCACGCCCGGCCAGGCCTGGTCGCCGGCGCGCGCGAACGGCACGCGCAGCGATGCCCCCATCGACGTGCGGATCGCCTTTCGGTACAGCGGATCGCAGCAGGTCGGGCTCAGCAGCACACCGCCCGCACCGAACGCGGCCGCATTGCGAAACACGCCGCCGACGTTATCCGCGTTCGACACGCCCTCGAGGACGACCATCGTCTGCGCCGACGCGAACACTTCGTCGGCCGGCGTCGCCGGCGGCCTGTGGACGAAAGCGAGGCATCCGCGATGGACGTCATAGCCTGCGATCCCGGCAAGGTCGTCTCCATCGCACACGAGGACTTGAACGTCGGGGGCGAGCGTCGCGACGGTTGACGCCAGATCGTTCAGTGCCGCGTCGTTCAACAACACGGACTCGACGCGGTAGCGCTTGTCTTCAACGACACGGCGCACCACGAGCCGTCCCTCGGCCACGAATAACCCGCGCGATCTGACGAGGTCGCCGTCGCGCACGTCGCGGTAGGCGGCGATGCGCGGGTCGCCTGCACTGTTAATTCGCTCGACTGCCATCCTTTTCCTTGACCCCTGTCGCCGACGATGGCATCGTCGTCATCGAGGTAAACCGCATGACGACCGACGAATATCTGTACGACACGGAAGAGACCAATCGCATTCGCGAGCTGGCCATGGGCATGGTGCGCGAGCCGCCCGCGCCGTTTTTTTCACATCAGACGATCGTGCTCAGGGTCGCGAGGCTCTGGGCGGATCATGTCGAGCCGCGGAAGCTCGGTCGCGTGGCGATAGCCCCCCTCGACGTCATCCTGGATCGAGAGCGCGCCCTGGTCCTCCAGCCGGATGTGCTGTTCGTCTCGACGGACCGGCTGTCGATCATTCGGGATCAAGTGTGGGGAGCCCCCGATCTGGTCGCCGAAGTCTTGTCGCACGGCACGCAAGACCGCGACCGCAGCGAAAAGCTCGGGTGGTACCGGCAGTACGGCGTGCGCGAATGCTGGCTCGTCGATCCGTTCAGCGAGCAGGTGAACCTCTTCGATTTCACCGGACCGGTTCCGGTCGAGCGCATCGCAAGGGGTCGCGATGCCATCCGCTCGTCCGTCCTGCCGGCGCTCGAAGCGTCCGCCTTCGGCATCTTCGCGTGATCACCTTGCCGCAGTCGGCTGAGCCAAGTCAACCTCCCGCGCCCTCTTCCCGTCTAAGAGCGCGTTGCGACATGTCGTGCAGGCTGGCTGGCAGGCCTGAAGGCCTGCACGACATCAGATTTTGCAAGCGCTTCCCATGACGAATCTGATCCGCGACCTTCGATACGCTTTCCGCGGACTCGCCCGATCGCCGCTGTTCACGAGCGTCGCGCTCGTGTCGATCGCCCTCGGCATCGGCGCCAATACCGCCATCTTCACGCTCGTCGACCAGGTGCTCCTGCGGCGGCTTCCGGTGAAAAACCCCGAGCAGCTCGTCCTCTTCAACGGCGCGCGGAACCACTACGGCAGCAACTCGGGCGGCAACATGTTGTCGTTTCCGATGTACGAAGATTTCCGCGACGACTTCGTCGATCGCGGCCCGGCGCCAGCCCTCCCGCGCGTCAGCCTGGCGGTGATCAACAGCGCCCCGCCCGCATCCATCTTCTCTGGGCTGTTCGCCAGGCGTCCGGTCGCCATGAACGTCGGCGTGAACGGCCAGACCGAGCGTGTGCCGGGCGAGCTCGTCTCCGGCACCTACTTCCAGGTGCTCGGAGTGGGCGCCGCCGTGGGGCGCGTCATCACCCCAGACGACGACCGCGAGCGCGGCGGCAGCCCGGTCGCGGTGCTGAGCTACAACTACTGGCGTACGCGATTCGGCGCCGATCCGCGGATCGTCGGCCAGACGATCACCATCAGCAACCACACCCTCACCATCATCGGTGTGTCGCAGGCCGGGTTCGACGGCGTGGACATCGGTTACGTCCCGAGCGTGCGCGTGCCGGTGTTGATGAAGGCAGAGATGACGCCGAACTGGGACGACGTGGACAACCGCCGGAGCCGCTGGGTGAACGTGTTCGGCCGGTTGAAGCCTGGCGTCACCATCGAGCAGGCCAAGGCGACGCTCCAGCCGTACTTCCACGGTATTCTCGAGCAGGAGCTCCTGCAGCCCTTTTTCAGCAAGACGTCGACTTACACGCGCGAGCAGTTCCTGAAGGGCCAGGTCGACCTGCTGCCGGCGGCGCAAGGCCGATCGCCGATCCGGCAGCAGCTCTCCCAGCCGTTGTGGCTGCTCCTGGGCATCGTCGGCGGCGTGCTGCTGATCGCGTGCGCCAACGTGGCCAGCCTGCTGATCGCGCGGGCGACGTCCCGGCAGAAAGAGATCGCCGTGCGCCTGGCGCTCGGCGCGAGCCGCGGCCGCATCGTCGGCCAGCTGCTCGTCGAGAGCGTCACGCTCGCGGGGCTCGGCGGTTTGCTCGGGCTCGTCATCGCGTCGTGGACCACACGGTTCCTGCTCGGCTTCCTGCCGACCTCCGACACGCCCCACGTGATCTCCGGGTCGATCGACTACCGGATTCTCGTGTTCAATTTCGGGTTGTCACTCGTCACCGGCCTCGTATTCGGGCTCGTGCCGGCGCTCCGCTCGACCAAACCGAATCTGGCGCCGACGCTCAAGGATCAGGTTGGCGCCGTGGTCGGCGCGTCGGGTGGCGTGCGGTTGCGGAAGGGGCTCGTCGTGGCGCAGGTCGCCGTCTCGGTCCTGCTGCTGATAGGCGCCGGCCTTTTCATCCGCAGCCTGCGGAACCTGCGGCTGCTCGACCTCGGCCTGAAGACCGACAGCCTCATCGCGTTCAACGTCTCGCCGACCCTGAGCGGATACACGCCGGTCCGGACGAAGCAGTTCAACAAGCAGCTGCTGGATCGCGTCAGCGCGCTGCCAGGCGTCACCGCAATGGCCTTCGCGCAAATCGGCCTGCTCGAGGGGAACGAGTGGGACAGCTCGATGTCGGTGGAAGGGTACGAGGCGAAGCCGGGCGAGAACATGAACCCGTACTGCAACGCCGTCAGCCCGGGCTACTTCAAGACGATGGGGATTCCGCTGCTCGCCGGCCGCGACTTCGACGATCGGGACGTCCGATATGAGGTCGGCGATCCGAAGGCCGTTCTGCCGCCGTTCAAAGTGGCGATCGTCAACGAAAGCTACGCGAAGCACTACTTCGGCGACCGCGATCCGCTCGGCCGCCACATCGGCTTCGGCGTGAATCCGGGCACGAAGACGCCGATCGAGATCATCGGCATCGTCAAGGACGCGAAGTACACCGGCGTGCGCGACGACATCCCGCGGCAGGTGTTCTTCGCGTTCATGGAAGACGACTTCGCGGGCGGGGCAGTGATGTACATGCGCACCACGAGCCAGCCGGACGCGGCGTTCGGATCGATCCGGGAGGCCGCGCGCCAGCTCGATGCGAACATCCCGATCTACAACCCGCGCACGCTGGACCACCAGATCGATCGGTCGCTGCTGAACGACCGGCTGATTGCGACGCTGTCGACGTCGTTCGGCGTGCTGGCCACGCTGCTCGCGGTGATCGGCCTCTACGGCGTGATGGCGTACACGGTGGCGCGGCGGACGCGCGAGATCGGCGTCCGCATGGCGCTCGGCGCAGTGCAGGGCGATGTCGTCTGGCTCGTGATGCGCGAGGTGATGACGCTGGTCGGCACGGGCATCGTGCTCGGCCTGATTGCCGCGTGGGGATTGAGCCGCGTGGTGAGCAGTCAGCTGTTCGGCGTCGCGGCGACCGATCCGCTGACGATCGCCGGTGCGGCGGGTGCGCTCGCCGCCGTGGCGCTCGTCGCCGGCTACGTCCCGGCCCGCCGCGCGACGAGGGTCAACCCGGTGCTGGCGCTGCGGTATGAATGACCGCTCGGTCGGACGTCGTAGGGCACTGCTTCAGCGGTGCTTCGTCCGGCGCTGCGACCCGTAGCCTGTGGCACCGCTAAAGCGGCGCCCTACGTTCATGAAGCTGTGGCACCGCTAAAGCGGTGCCCTACGTACCTATAAAGCGGTGCCCTACGTACGGGGAGCGGTGAGGCGGTCGAACCCATGCGGGCTCCGCAGCTAAAGGTCGTATTGCCGGAACGTCAGGTTGAAACGCCCGGTCAAACCGACCTCGGGTGGGGCTGTCCCCGGGATGATGCGCGACACGCCGTGGTAGCGCAGGCGCGCCGGACCGCCGAAGACGAACGCGTCTCCCGACCCGAGCAACCGCGCCTCCACCGGGTCGCGCCGCCGTAATCCCCCGAACAGAAAGCGCGCCGTGTCGCCGAGCGACACCGAGACGACCGGCACGCCGGCGGCGATCGATCGCTCGGTCTCGTCCTTGTCCTGATGGAGCCCCATGCGGCCCTCCGCATCGTAGTAGTTGAGGATGCAGAGATCGGGAACAAGCGTCATGCCGACCGCGGCGGCGATCTCGCGAGCCAGCACCGTGAACTGATCCGGCAGCGGCGGCGCGGCCAGGCCGTCGAAATCGGTCCGCGTGTCTTCGTACTGGTACGTCTTTCCATTCCAGTGCCGTCCGAGACACAGCATGCGCACGTGCATCTTGCCGCCGCCCCGGACGATCGGCACGTACGCCGGCACCGGACCATCCATGAGCGCGCGGCATTGCTCGACCATCGCACGCTGCACGTCGATGGAAAGACGGCCGCCGAGATGAAACGCGCCGGGCGCGATTTCCATGGTCGTACGTTACCATTGGCGCCGGTGAAAGCGACCCACGAGAGCTGGAACGCATGGTTCGACAGGCCTGTCCTGAACGAGGCGCTCATCCTTCGACAGGCTCAGGATGAGCGGCGAGTCGAAGGGCTCACCATGAGCGCTCATCCTGAGCGTGTCGAAGGATGGGCGTTTCGCGCGCTTTGCGGCCTTTACGTTCTATTGGTCTCGACATCCGCGATTGCGCATCCGGTACCGTTCAGCTATCTGGATCTGCGGCTGCAGCCGGATGCTATCGACGGCACGCTCGTCGCCCACATCTTCGACCTCGCGCACGACCTGAACATCAATCCGGCCGAGCGTCTGCTCGACCCCGCGCTCGCCTCACAACAGTCGGCCGCGATCGCCAGCCTCTTCGCCGGCCGCCTGACCGTCGGCGCCGACGGCGGCACGCTCACGCCGCAGTGGTCGTCGGCGGAGGTGATCGCGGACCGCCAGTCGCTGAAGCTGTCCGTGCGTTACGCGCTGGCGGGCAGGGCCGGCCGGCTCACGGTGTCCACGGCGCTGTTTCCGTACGATCCGAACCATCAGACGTTCCTGAACATCTACGAAGGCGACGCGCTGACGCAGGCGATCCTCGATCGCGGCCGCACCGGGTTCGAATACTTCGCCGGCACGCGGCAGGGCGCGCTCGCCGTGGTGCGCAAGTTCCTGCCGGCCGGCATCCATCACATTCTGATCGGCCCGGATCACCTGCTCTTCCTCGTCGGGCTGCTGCTGCTGGGCGGCTCGGTTCGCCAGCTCGCCGTGATCGTCACGGCGTTCACCGTCGCGCACAGCATCACGCTCTCGCTCGCGGCGCTGAACCTCGTCAGCCCGCCGGCGCGCATCATCGAGCCGGCGATCGCACTGAGCATCGTGTACGTCGGCGCCGACAACCTGCTGATTCGCGGAGGGCGCGACGTCCGCGCGTGGATCGCGTTCGCGTTCGGCTTCATCCACGGCTTCGGGTTCGCCAACGTCCTGCGCGAGATGGATCTGCCGGCGCGGGCGCTCGGCTGGTCGCTCTTCGCTTTCAACGTCGGGGTCGAGATCGGTCAGCTGCTCGTTGTGGCCGTGGTGGCCACCGCGCTGGCGGCGCTGCGGACGCGCAGCGAGACCGCGGGGCGGCAGCTGGCCTTCGCCGGATCGGTGGTCGTGATGGCCACGGGCACATTCTGGTTCATCCAACGGGTCTTTTTTCCTGGAGGCATCTCATGAGACGAAGAATCGTGCTGGGAGGGCTGCTCGCGCTCGGGGCGCTGGCGGCGGTCAAGGCGCAGCCGCCGGCCGCGAACGCGCCGAAGGTGATCGAGGTCGAGAAGGTCAAGGACAACCTCTTCGTCCTGCGTGGCGGCGGCGGCAACACCGCCGTGTTCGTCACCGCGAACGGCGTCGTCGTCGTCGACGCGAAGAACCCCGGCTGGGGCCAGCCGATTCTCGACAAGGTGAAGGAGCTGACGCCGAAGCCGATCACCACACTGATCAACACGCACACGCACGGCGACCATGTGAGCGGCAACGTGGAGTTCCCGGCGACGGTCGACTTCGTCTCGCAGGAAAACACGAAAGCCAACATGGAGAAAATGGACATCTTCAAACAGAACAACGGCCGCGGGATGACCAAGCGGACGTTCAAGGACAAGATGACGCTCGGCAAGGGCGCGGATCAGGTCGATCTGTACTACTTCGGCCCCGGTCACACCAACGGCGACGCCTGGGTCGTCTTCCCGGCGCTGCGCACCGTGCACGCCGGCGACATCTTCGCCAACAAAGGGCTGCCGCTCATCGACGGCGACAACGGCGGCAGCGTGCTGCACATTCACGAGTCGCTCAACAAGGCGTACAACGGCATCAAGGGCGTGGACACGATCATCAACGGTCACACGCCGAAGAACACGCCGTGGGCCGATCTGAAGGAGTTCGCCGACTTCAACCACGACTTCCTGACGTGGGCCCAGGCCGAGCTGAAGGCCGGCAAGACGCCGGCGCAGGCCGCCGCCGAGTGGAAGCTGGACCCGAAGTACACGGGCTATTCGGCGACCGTGTCCGCGCTCTTCGGCGGTCTGCCTGGGCGGATCCAGCGGCTCGCCGATGAGATGAAGAAGTGATTCGGGATTCGGGATTCGGGATTCGGGACTCGGGATTCGGGATTCGGGATTCGGGATTCGCAAGGCGGGACTCGCGGGGGGAGTCGGGATTCGGGATTAGGGATTAGTTTAGGGATTAGGGATTAGTAGGGATTAGGGATTAGTTTAGGGATTCGGGATTAAGGATTCGGGATTCGCAAGGATTCGGGATTCGCAGGAGGATTCGATGAGACGCGGAATCGTGCTCGGCGCATTGCTGGCAATCGGCGCACTCGTCTCCGTCGGGGCGCAGCCACCGGCGCAGCAGGGACCGAAGGTCGTCGAGGTCGAGAAGATCAAGGACAACCTGTTCATGCTGAAAGGCGGCGGCGGCAATACGGCGGTCTACGTCGGCGCCGCCGGCGTCACCGTCGTCGACGCGAAGAACCCGGGCTGGGGCCAGCCGATCCTCGACAAGATCAAGGAGCTGACACCCAAGCCGGTGACGCGGCTGATCAACACGCACACGCACGGCGATCATGTCTCCGGCAACGTGGAATTCCCCGCCACGGTCGATATCGTGGTGCAGGAAAACACGAAGACCAACATGGAGAAGATGCCGATCTTCAAGGAGAGCGGCGGCAAAGGGATGCCGAAGAATACGTTCAAGGACAAGCTGACGCTCGGCAGCGGCAAGGATCGCGTCGACCTGTACTACTTCGGCCGCGGGCACACCAACGGCGACGCGTGGATTGTGTTCCCGGAGCTTCGTATCGCGCACGCGGGCGACATTTTTTCCGGCAAGAACCTGCCGCTGCTCGATATGAACAACGGCGGCAGCGGCGTCGAGATCGGCGACTCGCTCGCGAAGGCGCACGCCGGCATCCGCAACGTCGACACGATCATCACGGGCCACAGTACGCTCATGAACTGGAACGACCTCGCGGAGTACGCGCAATTCAACAAGGACTTCCTGCGGGACGTGCGCGCCGGGGCAACCGCCGGCAAGGGCGCGGACGACGAGGCGGGCACCTGGAAGGTGGCCGACAAGTACAAGGGCTACACGATCCAGGAGGCTCGGCTGAAGACGAACGTCCAGGCGGTATACAAGGAAATCGGGAAGTAAGACGCTGGCGCGTCAGGCTCAACGAGGGCGGGTTGCGGCCGCCCGCCCTCGGCGCCGAACACGCCCCTGAGAGAGCCCCTTGAACTGCTGATCGGCGCGCGGGAAATCGAAGTCGTGGTACGCGCATCTCGAGCGACACGTCCTCGAGCTGATCAACCTGAAGGATGCGCCGCCTCAATCTTCACGAATCCCGAATCCCGAATCCCGAATCCCGTCAGTCCGTGTGACCGCCCGGTCTGCCCGCTGCGACGACGAGCGAGCCTCCGATGCGCACGGGACGATCGGGCACCGACACGGCGTCGAGGATCTTGAAGTCCGCGCGCATCGCGTCAGCCGTCGCAGTGCAGGCGATGTAGCCGCGGCGGTTGCTGTGGTACTTGACGTGGGGGTTGTCCCCCTTCGTTGCCTCCCACGTCGCGCCGACATCGCTGCCGTCGCCGGTCGTCGTCACGGCGGTGTTCGTGAACTCGACGCCGACCGTCGCCGAGCGCGGGTCGGTGAAATCGAGCTTGAGATCGGCGCCGTAATGCTGATGCACGTCGCCGGAGAGGACAATCGGGTTCGGCGCTCTCGTCTCGAGCAGCCGGTTGTAGAGCCGCTGGCGCGCCGCGACGTACCCGTCCCATTTGTCCATCGAGAACTGTCCGTCGGGATTCGCCCTCGCCCGATCGAAGGCGAACGAGTACACCTGCTGGCCGATTACGGTCCACCGGGCGCTCACAGTGGCGAGGTTGTCGAAGAGCCACCGCTCCTGCTCCGCCCCCATCATCGTCTGTGACGGCGCGAGCCTCTCGGCGCAATTGGTCCTGGCGCCATCGCCGCACGGCTGATCCGATCTGTACTGCCGTGTATCGAGCACGCTGAGGTCGATCAGATTGCCGAACTGCAGTCGGCGATAGAGGCGCATGTGACTGCCCGACGGCAGCGCGGTCGCGCGCAGCGGCATCGTCTCGTAATACGCCTGATACGCGGCCGCCCGGCGCAGCACGAACAGCTCGGGCGGCGTATCGTTCTGATCGATGTCACCTGCGTAGTTGTTGGCGACTTCGTGATCGTCCCACGTGACGACCCACGGCGCCGACGCGTGCGCCGCCATGAGGTCGCGGTCGCTTTTGTACAAAGCGTATCGATTGCGATAGTCCACGAGCGTGTAGAGCTCGTCGCCGTTGTGCTGCCGGAAGCGCCTGTCGATCCGGCCGCCATCGGCGCGCCCCTCGTAAATGTAGTCCCCGGTGTGAAAGATGAAATCGAACTGCTCCTCGCCCATGCGCCGGAACGCCGTGAAATGACCGTCCTCGTAGTGATTGCAGCCGCACACGGCAAAGCGCAGTCGATCGACGGGAGCGCCGGCGGGCGGCGCCGTTTTCGTGCGACCGGTCTGGCTCACTTCGTCGCCTGCGTGGAAGCGATACCAGTACTCGCGGCCGGGGTCGAGGCCGGCGACCTCGACGTGCACACTGTGTCCCAGCTCGGGCCGGGCAAGCGTGCTGCCCTTCTGGACGATGTTCTGGAACCGCGCGTCGCGCGCGATCTCCCAGTTGACGTCGACAGGAGCCATCGGCATGCCGCCGCCTTCGAGCGGCTTGGGCGCCAGCCGCGTCCACAAAACCAGACCGTCGGGCAGCGGATCGCCGGACGCCACGCCGAGCGTGAACGGGTAGCTGTCGAAGACCGGCTTGGCGAGCAGGCGTCGTGTCAGGACCGGCGGCGCGACGGCAGCGGCGCCGAGCACCCATGCCAGCTTCATCAACTCGCGGCGCGACATCCGGGCGAGCGTACGGTCGTAGATGGTCATGGCGCGGGCATTATAGCCCCCGGCCAACCCCGGCCCGACCGCCGCCGTCTAACGCCACGAGTCTACATAGTAGACACGGCAGGCCTGGCCGACGAGAGACGACGATGGCGGCGTATCTGGGTGAATTCGAACAGCTGCTGCTCCTGGCGGTCCTCCGGCTCGGGTCCGAGGCCTTCGGCCTCGACATCGCGCGGGAGCTCGAGGCCCGGGCCGGTCGATCCGTGTCGCGCGGCGCGCTCTACACGTCGCTCGACCGGCTCGAGGACAAGGGTCTGGTGCGGTGGAGGGTCGCGCCCGGCACGCCCGCGCGCAACGGTCTGCCGCGCCGCGTCTACCTCGTGACGCCCGCGGGGATCGCCGCGCTGCGCGCGTCGCGCGACACGCTGCGCCGCATGTGGCGCGGCCTCGACCACCTGCTGAAGGACCCAACGTCGTGAGCGGGACGAAGGATCGAACGCCGAACGACGAAACCAGGCGGCGAACACCGACCGGCGAGAGCGGTTCGAAGCGGCGGACGCCGAGCGACGAACGGCGGCCGCCCCGAGCGGCCGCCTGGCTGCTGCACCGGGCGCTGCCGCACGGCGTGCGCGGCGACTCCATCCTCGGCGATCTGATCGAAGAGTGGCGCGCGCGCGGCGGGACGCGCAGGGCCTCCGTCTGGTTCTGGCGCCACGCGCTTTCTCTCACGGCACGCTACGGCTCGCGCCGCGAGCGCCGCGTTGAGCCGGCTTCGGCCGGCAATCGGAGCATACACATGTTTCTCGACAATCTGCGGCACGACATCCGGTTCGCGCTCCGCTCGTACGCGAAGGCGCCGTCGTTCGCGCTGGCGATCCTCGCCACGCTCGCGCTCGGCATCGGCGCATCAACGGCGATCTTCTCGATGGTGAACGGCATCCTGCTGCAGCCGCTGCCGCTGCCCGATCCCGATCGCCTGGTATACGCCAACGAGACCAATTCGAAAGGCGACCTCACGTCGGTCTCGTGGCCGAACTACCTCGACTGGCGCGAACGCGCACGATCGTTCGAGGCGCTGTCGCTGTCGCGCGACGAGGCGCTGACGCTCACGGGTGGCGATCGCGCGATGCGGCTCCGGGCGCGCAGAGTCACCGCCAACATCTTCGCCGTCCTGCGCGTCGCTCCCTCGCTCGGCCGCGCTTTCAGGGACGACGACGACAAGCCGGACGCGGCGCCTGTGGCGATCCTGACCGACGCGTTCTGGCGGGGACAGCTGAGCGCCGATCCCAACATCCTCGGGCGCACGCTGCGGCTCGACGGCGTCCAGTACACGATAGTCGGCGTCATGCCGCGCGGGTTCGAGTTCCCGCGCTTCAACTTCCCGCGGCCGCACGATCTCTTCGTGGCGATGGGACCCATCGCCGCGAGTGCGGACCTCGGCCATCGCGGCAACCACAACGGCTTTTCTGCGGCAGGCCGTCTGAAGTCCACCGTCAGCGTCGCGGCGGCCGGCGACGAGCTGACGCGAATTGCCGCGGCGCTCGAGCATGAATATCCGAACACGAACAGCGGGGTGGGCGTCAGGACCGCGCGCCTCGCCGATCAGCTGGTGAGCTCCATCCGCTTGACGCTGCTCGCGCTGTTCGGCGCGGTGGGATGCCTGTTGCTGATTGCGTGCATGAACGTTGCGAACCTGCTGGTGGCACGCGGCGCGAGCCGCCAGCACGAGCTCGCCGTGCGCGCGGCGCTCGGTGGCGGACGCGTGCGGCTGGCGAACCAGCTCCTCGTCGAGAGCACGCTCATCTCGGTGGCCGGCGGCGCGTTGGGCGTGGCGGTGGCCGCGTGGCTCCTTCGCGCGCTCGTCGCCGTTGCGCCCGACGGCACGCCGAGAATCACCGACGTGCGCCTGGACCCAACGGCCATGCTGTTTGCGCTCGGCGCATCTGCGATCTGCGGCATCGTCTTCGGCGCCCTGCCCGCGTTTCAGGCCTCGAGCGTGGGCGGACAGCAGGCGCTGGTCCGCGGCCGCTCGGCTGGATTTGCGGCGCGGTCCCACCGTTTGCGTCGCGGGTTGATGGTGATCGAGACGGCGCTCGCGCTCGTGCTGCTCACCGGCGCGGGGCTCATGATGCGGACGCTCCAGCAGCTCACCCGGGTCGAAACCGGCATCCGCCCGGATCACCTGCTGACCACCCGCATTCAGCTCGCGGGCGACCAATACACCATCCCGCGACGCGTCACCTTCTACGCCGATCTGCTGTCGCGGCTGCGCGCGTTGCCGGGCACGACGCACGCCGCACTCACATTGTCGCTGCCGATCGACGGATCGAACTGGAACTCGATCTTCACCGTCGCCGACAAGCCGGTGCCCGAACGCGCGAAGCTGGCGAGCGCGGCCTTTACGCCCGTGAGTACCGGCTACTTCGAGACGATGGGGATGCGGCTCGTGCGCGGACGCCTGTTCGACGCAACCGAATCACCCGACTCGCCGAAGACGGTCGTCGTCAACGAGACGCTGGCGCGGCAGCTCTGGCCTGGCGAGGATCCGATCGGCAAGCGGTTGAAGCAGGGCTGGCCGGAGACGCCGGAGCGGCCCGCGCAGGCCGGCGGCTACTTCGCGCCGTGGCGCGAAGTCGTCGGCGTCGTCTCCGACGTGAAGTTCAACGGCGTCATGTCCGAGACGCCGCTGCAGGCGTATCTGCCGCTGGTGCACGAGTCGGCTCGCTCGGTGGCCATCGTCATGCGCACGGCGCTCGATCCCGCATCGCTCGTACCGTCGGTCGAAGGCATCGTTCGCGATCTCGACAAGAACCTCCCGCTCGTCCAGACGCGGACGATGGATCAGGTGCTCGATACGTCAATCGCCCGCGAGCGCGTCTCGATGATCATCTTCGTCGTCTTCGCTGTGGTCGCGCTCACGCTGGCGTCGGTCGGACTCTCCGGCGTCGTCGCGCACGGCGTCACCGAGCGGACGCATGAGATCGGCGTGCGCATGGCGCTCGGCGCCGATGCGCGACACGTGCTCGGCCTCGTCGTCCGCCAGGGCTTGTCGATGGCGCTCGTCGGCACGGCCATCGGCGTCGCGGGCGCCTTCGCGCTGTCCCGGTGGGTCCAGGGGTTGCTGTTCGGCGTCACCGCCACCGATCCGATGACATTTGCCGCCGTCGTTGCGACGCTGCTCGCCGTCGCGTTGGTCGCGTGCTACGTCCCCGCCTGGCGCGCCACGCGCGTGGATCCAACAACCGCGCTGCGCGCGGAGTGAGAACGCGGCCACTGCTAATGGCTGATGGCTGATGGCTAATGGCTGATGGCTGATGGGCTGATGGCTCGCGGGGTAAGATGGCGTCCCTGGAGGATCTCATGTCCCGCACGCGCGCAATCGACCGGCTCATGCCCTCTCCCTGGCTCGCTCGGCTGAAGCCTTCGCGCTACACCGTATTGATTGTCCTCATCGCCATGAGCGGCGCGCGCGTGGCGCTTCGCGCCCAGAATCCGATCCAACCGCTGACCGACACGCCGCCCGCGCGCGAAGCGCTGACGCCGGCGCCCGCTCGCGCGCAGGGCGAGGGCTTCGGTCCGTATCAGACGATGGTGGTGCGGGGCGCGATGCTCGTCGACGGCACGGGCGGCCCGCCGCGCGGCCCGGTCGACATCGTCGTGGCCAACAACCGGATCACCGGAATCCGCAACGCCGGCACACCCGGCGTGCCGCTGCGCCCGAATCGCACGCCGAAAGCAGATTACGAGATCGATGCGACGGGGATGTACGTCATGCCTGGCTTCATCGACCTGCACGTCCATGCGGGCGGCGCGCCGAAGAATCCCGACGCCGAGTATCCCTACAAGCTGTGGCTCGCCCACGGCGTGACGACCGTCCGAGGCGTGCCGATGGCCGACAACGCGCTGACGGTGAAAGAGAAGGAGCGGAGCGCGAAGAACGAGATCGTGGCGCCACGCATCTTCAACTACCAGCGTCCCGGCAGCGGGTGGGGCAAGGGCGTCCCGCAGACGGCGGAGCAGGCCCACGCGTACGTCGAGTGGGCGCGCAACAACGGCGTCGACGGGTTGAAGCTGGGCGCCGAGCGTCCGGACCTGATGGAGATCTACTGCCAGGACGCGAAGAAGCTGGGCATGGGCACGACGGCGCACCTGCAACAGACCGGCGTCGTGCAGGTGAACGCGATCAAGGCCGCGCGCATGGGTCTCGGCACGGTGACGCACTTCTATGGGCACTTCGAGTCGCTGCTGAAGGACTACGTCGTCCAGCCGTATCCGGTGACGCAGAACTACAACAACGAACAGGATCGCTTCGGCCAGGTGGCGCGGTTGTGGGACAAGATCCATCCGCCCGGCAGCCCGGAGTGGAAGGCATATCTCGAGGAGCACCTGAAGCTCGGGACGACGTTCGATCCGACGCTCACGATCTACTCGGCGGGCCGCGACGTGATGCGCTTCCGCGCCGCCGAGTGGCACGACCGGTTCACGCTGCCGTCGCTGATGGACTTCTACACGCCTGATCGCAACAACCACGGGGCTTACTGGTACGACTGGACCACCGAAGACGAGGTCGCGTTCCGCAACTTCTATCAGGTGTGGTTCAAGCTGATGAACGACTACAAGAAGATGGGCGGCCGCGTGACGACGGGCTCCGACTCCGGCTTCATCTACCAGACCTACGGGTTCGGCTACATCAACGAGTTCGAGCTGCTGCAGGAAGCCGGCTTCCACCCGCTCGAGGTGATCCAGTCGGCCACGATGAACGGGGCCGCCACGCTGTACGAGCCGATGCACCGGACGCCCGACATCGGCGTCGTGCGCGAGGGCATGCTCGCCGACATGGTGATCGTCGATCAGAATCCGCTGCAGAACTTCAAGGTGCTGTACGCCAACGGCACCATCCGGTTGAACGACAAGACCGGCAAGGTCGAGCGGGTCGGCGGGATCAAGTGGACGATCAAGGACGGCATCGCGTACGACGCAAAGAAGCTCGCCGCTGACGTGCAGTCGATGGTCGAGAAGCAGAAACAGAGCCGCGCGCGCAAGACGACGACCGCTCAGTGATACTTGCCATGGCTGATGGCTAATGGCTGATGGCTGATGGGCTGATGGTTAATAGCTGATGGCCGTTGGCCCTATGCCGTCAGCCATCAGCCCTCAGCCAGGTCAAGGTTACTTCGTGACAGTCGGCGTGCACCGGGCCGGACTGTCTGCCGGACCCTTATCCCGATACACCGCGTGGCAGCTCGAGCAGGCGTCAGCGAGATCATTTGTCGCGTCAGACACCTTCTCCTGACTGCGGGCACGGGCCGCCTGCAACACCGCCTGGCCCGCGGTCCGCATGTTGCGAGCGAACTTCTGAAAATCAGCCTGCTGCGACGGAACCGGCTTGCCGTTCTGACAGAGGCGGCCGCGAGTCAGCACGAGATCCACTCCGTCGGTCAAGGCAACGGCGGCGTTCTCGACGACTTCCCACCCTGTATAGGCGTTGGCGTACGTGTCAGTCGCCGTCCCGCCGGTGTCGCTGCTCTTCTTCTTCGGCGCAGATGGGTCGTTCTGCTGGACGTCGAAGATCAGATTCGCATTTGGAAAATAAATGCCGCGCATGACCTGCGCCAGCGTGCCGGTTGGCCTCGTCGGCGGCCTTGCTGCGGGCTTCGAGGCAGGGGCTTGTGCTGCCACCGCCATTGACATTGCCAGGATGAAGCCAACGCACAGCGTTTGCATGATCGTCTCCGTCAACCATCGACCATCAACCATGAGCCATCAGCCATCAACCATGAGCCATCAGCCATCAGCCATCAGCCATTTATTCGGCGCGCAGCGCCTCCAGCGGAATCACACGTGTCGCACGGCGTGCCGGAAGGTAGCACGCCAGCATCGCCGTCATCCACAGCACGATGGCGGCAAGCGTCAGCACCGCCGGATCGAACGGGCTGACGCGGTACAGCAGACCGCTGACCAGCTTGCCGAGCGCGACCGCCAGCAGCAGACCGATCGCGAGGCCGACGATCGTCGTGCGGATGCCTTCGCGGAGGACGAGCCGCTGCACATCACCGGTGGTCGCGCCGAGCGCCATGCGGATGCCGATCTCGCGTGTACGGCGTGAGACGTCGTAAGCCTTCAGCCCGTACACGCCGAGCGTCGCCAGCAGCAGCGCCAGCGCGCCGAACGCGCTGAACAGCGTCGCCGCCGCGCGGACCGCCCATTCCGTCAGGCTGCGGTCGCGGTGCTGCGTCATCGTCTTTGCGGACACGATCGGCAGGCGGTCGTCGACGCGCAGCAGCTCGCCGCGGATTACCGCCAGCATCGCGGCGTCCGCCACGCCGGGGTGTGTGCGGACATGAAAGGTCATGCTCGACCGGAACACCGCGCCGAAGGGCACATACGCATGAGGCCTCGATTCGCGCTCGAAGATGTCGTGCTTCATCTCCGCCGCCATCCCGACGACGATGAACGGCTGGGACGGTTCCGCTTCTCGCGGCTGAATCAGGATCGGCCGCCCGAGCGCATCGGCCTCCTTGAACAGTTTGTGCGACAGCAGGCGATCGATGACGACGGGGGCCATTCCCTGCGGGGCCGCAACCGGATCTTCTTCAGCGCGCGTGAACTCGCGTCCACGAAGCAGCGGCAGACCGATCGTGGCGAAATATTCTGAGCCGACGATCAGGAAGTCGGCGCCGACCGGCTCGTCGCCCGGCGACAATCGTGTGCTGCGGCCCTCCCGGATCTCTCCGAACGGCACGATCGATGCCACGCTCGCGCGCTCCACGCCGGGAATCGACCGTACGCGCTCGAGCGCCGTCCGATACAGATTCCTCGTTCGCGCCGCGCCGTAGCCGGCGAGACCCGGATCGGTTGAAACGATCAGCTGATGATCGAGCGGGAAGCCGGGATCGGCATTCGCGGCGTTGATCGCGGCCCGGACGAACAGCCCGCCGGCGGCGACGAGGGCGAGCGATACAGCGAGCTGCCCGACGACGAGCAACGGGCCGGTGGCGCTGCGGTGCCCGCCGCGTCCCGGCGTCTCCTTGAGATCGGCGACGACGGTTGGACGCGACAGCGCCCATGCCGGGCCAAGCGCGAAGAACACCGTGCTGAAGACGGCGAGCGCGAGCCCCGCCAGCGGGAGCCGCCACGACGGCTCGACCACGACCTCGACACCGAGCGGCAGCGCGCGCGCGAGCCACGCGGTGAGCGCGCCGCTCGCCCACCAGCCGATCACGATGCCGAACAGAGCGCCGATGGTGGAGAGAGTGAGTCCTTCCACGAGCAACTGCTGCACGACGCGCCATCGACCGCTGCCGAGCGCCTGGCGAACCGCGATCTCCTTGCGGCGCGCCGCGCCGCGCGCCAGCAGCAGGTTCGCCAGGTTGAGGCACGCGACCACCAGAACGAGGGCGGCCATCAAGACCAGCAGCGCGGAGAACACCGACAGCCCGCTGTCCGTCTCCGGCGACGAGCTCACCGACATCCGGGGGACTCCACCCAGCACGAAGATCTGATCGTGATCGGTGCCAGGGTACTCGGCGTCGAGGCGTTTGGCGAACAGGTCGAGCGCCTGCTCCGCCGCCGCGCGCGTCGTTCCCGGTTTAAGCATGCCGAGGATGTTCACCGTGTAATTCCCGCGGTCGCTCAACCCGGTCGCGCGCTGCCTGAACATCTCGCCGACGATGTTGTCGTAGCTGCCGAGGGGGAACCACCACTGCGGCGACAGGATGCTCATCGTTCCTGCAAAACCCCGGGGCGTCACGCCGACGACCGTGAACGCCGTGCCGTTCGCGCGGATGGTGCTGCCGACGAACGCGGGAGAGAAGCCGGTCGTTCGCCAGACCGCGTAGGAAGCGATCGCGACCGGCGCGCGGGAACCAGGCCGCTCCTCGTCCATGGTGAAGGCGCGTCCCGCCAGCAGCGAGACGCCAAGCGTCTTGAAGTAGTTGGAGGAGACGATCGCCGCGAACGTCCGCTTCGTCGATTCGCCGTCGCCGATACCGACGAGCGAGAACGTGTGAGCCATCAGGCTCTCGAAGACGTCGCCGCGATCCCGGAGCTCGACGTAAGCCGGATACGAGAAATCGCGGTAGTGATCGTGTTTGACGCGATCGCGGCTGAAGACCCCCACGAGCTGGTCGATCCGTCCGGCGCGCGGCTGGAGGACGAGCGCGTTCACCAGCGAGAACACCGCCGCGTTCGCGCCGATGCCGAGCGCGAGGATCAGGACCGCGACCGACGTGAAGCCGGGCGTTTTTCGCAGCAGGCGGATGCTGTGGCGGAAATCCTTGAGCAGCATGTGGTCCTCGTGACGGTCCAACTGAATTCGGCCGCTACCCTTGACTCTTACGAGGACAGAGCGGTCGGGGTTCACGAGCGACCGATCGCGCCACCGATGGCGATCCTTAAAGATCCTTAAGGATCGCCCTACATCTGTACTTTGAACGGCACCGACGCCATCTGAGTGCCCCACGAGATGGCCATCGCGCCGCCCGAGTCGGACATGTCGACGAATCCCCACGTGAGCTGTTCAATCGAGTGCGGCAGCGTCTCGAGCTTCATCGGCGCGCGCAGGACGTCCTTGTCAGGTGTGTAGAAGTACGAGCCCCACAGCGCTTCTTTGTTGTTCGGGTCGTAGCGCGGCGCGGCTGCCCAGTTGGACACCACGAAGGTCCAGTTGTTTTCCTTGAGGTCGATGAACAGGCTGTACTCGCCGGGCGCCAGCGTTTTCCCGTTGATGACGAGCGGCACCTCGGTCTTCAGCCGCGTCGACACGTTCGCGCCGGCGCGCCAGATCGGCGTGCCCACCAGCGCGTCCTTGCCGTAGTTGGCGCCGGAGCCCCACAGATCTCGCCCGCGCTTCAGCGGACGTCCGTAGGTAATCTCAATCCACTTGCCACCCTGATAATTGGCGCCGCCGAGCGCCGGCGCGCCGCGGCCCTCCGGCTTCACGTACTTGCCCATCACCTGCGCCGCCGCCGTGCCGTTGGGACTCAGCGGCCGGTTCTCCTGCCCGACAACAAACACGGTCATGGCGAGAACGGCTGCGCACGTTGCGAACAGTATGCGTGTCATGAACCACCCCTATTCAAATTGCGGATTGCGGATTGCGGACTGGGGTTCTAAGTTCTGAGTTCTGAGTTCTAACTGCCTATCTTGAAAGGTACGGTGGCCATCGTCTTGTCCCACATGATCGAGAGCCTGCCTCCTGTCTCGGTCATGTCGGTGAATTCCCACGCAAGTTGATCGACCGAGAACGGCAGCGTGGCGAGCATCATCTGCGTGCGGACGATGTCCTTGTCCGGCGTGTACTCGTACGCGCCCCACAATGCCGCCTTGTTGCTCGGGTCGTAGTCTGTCTGCGCGGGCCAACGCGACACGATCAAGGTCCACGCGCTCTGCTTGAGGTCGATGAAGACCGTATAGGTGCCGGGCGCGACGGTCTTGCCGTTGATCGTCAGCGGCACTTCGGTCTTCAGCTGCGTGGACACGTTGGCGCCGGCGCGCCACACGGGCGCGTCGGGATTCACCACCTTGCCGTAACTGGCGCCGCTCCCGCCGAACAGGTCGCGTCCGCGTTTGATCGGGCGGCCGTAGGTGATCTCGATCCACTTGCCCCCTTGGTACACGGGGCCCTCACTGCCCGGTACGTACTTGCCGCCCACCTGCGTCGCCGAGCTGCCGGCAGGGCTCGCGGGACGGCCGCCCTGCGCGGCGATCGCGGCGCTCATGGCGAGCGCGGCAGCGGCGCCGGCAATCACTCTGCGTGTCATGTGTCATTCCTCCGGTAGAATCCAGCGATGGCCGAGCCGGACATCACGATCGGCCCCACGCTGGTGCGCACGCCGGCGCCGAGCCGGTTCGCGCCGGGTTCCATTGTCGCCGGCCGCTACCGCCTCGTCGCGCTGCTGGGACGCGGAGGCATGGGCGAGGTGTACCGCGCCGACGACCTCACGCTCGATCAGCCGGTCGCCCTCAAGTTCCTGCCCGAAGGGGTCGCCGCCGACCGCGCGCGGCTCGAGCAGTTCCACAACGAGCTGCGCGTCGCGCGACAAGTGTCGCACAAGAACGTCTGCCGCCTCTACGACCTCGGCGAGGCCGATGGCCGCCGCTTCCTCACGATGGAATGCGTGGACGGCGAGGATCTTGCCTCCCTGCTCCGCCGCATCGGCCGCTTCCCTCAGGAGCGGGCGCTCGAAATCGCACGGCAACTGTGCGCGGGCGTCGCCGCCGCGCACGATCGCGGCGTCATCCATCGCGATCTGAAGCCGGCCAATGTCATGCTCGACGCCGAGGGCAACATCCGCATCACCGATTTCGGGATCGCGGTGGTGGCGACAGCGGGGACTGATTCCCGTACGGGCGAGGACACCCGTCTCCCCATCATCGCCGGCACGCCCCAATATATGGCGCCGGAGCAGCTCGCCGGCAAGCCCGCGTCGACGAAAACCGACATCTACGCGCTGGGCCTGCTCCTGTTCGAGATCTTCACCGGACGCCGCGCGTACGAGGCTAAGACGCTCGGCGAGCTGAAGCAGTTGCACGACACGGGCACGGTCACCACGCCGTCGGCGCTGGTGCGCGACCTCGATCCGGCCATCGAACGCGTCATCCTGCGCTGCCTCGCCAAAGATCCCGATCAGCGGCCCGCGTCGGCTCTGACCGTCGCCGCCGCGCTGCCGGGCGGCGATCCGCTGGCGGCCGCGCTCGCCGCCGGCGAAACGCCGTCACCGGACATGCTCGCGGCTGCCGGCGAAACCGACGCGATCTCTGTCGGGCGCGGCGTGGCGGCGGTCGCATTCGTCGTCCTCGCCGCGGCGGCGATCGCCGCGCTCAGCCCGCGCGTATCCATTGCCGGCCGCGTCCCGCTCGACAAGCCGCCCGCCGTGCTCGCCGATCGCGCGCAGCAGATTCGCGCGTCGCTCGGTTACACCGATCCGGTCGCCGATTCCGCGTTCGACTTCACGATCGCGCAGGATTATCTTCGATGGGTGTCGGAAACGGACCGTCGTCCGCAGCGGTGGGACGCGCTGAGGAGCGGCAGTCCCCCGACGATGCTGTTCTGGTACCGCACGAGCCCTCGGCTCCTCGCCCCGGAGCGCACGCACGGCGAAGTCACCACGGGCGATCCACCGCTGACGGTTTCCGGCATGACGCTGCTCATCCTCGACACGCTGGGCCGGCTGCAGGAATTCCACGCCGTGCCGCCGCAGTTCGATCGCGACACCGCACCGGCCGCGCCGCCGCGGTGGGAGGCGCTGTTCGAGGCCGCCGGCCTGCCGCTCTCGACGTTTACCGCGGTGACGCCACAGTGGACGCCCCGCGACTTCGCCGACGTGCGCGCAGCGTGGGAAGGACCCTTGCCCGATCGGCCGGAGTACCGCGTGCGCATCGAGGCGGCCGCGTATCGGGGCCGGCCCGTCTCGCTGCTTATCGTCGGCCCCTGGTCTCGACCCACCCGCATGCAGGCGCTGGCGCGTTCATCCGCCCAGACGGTGCTCATCGGCGTAGCGACGCTCGTCATCGTCGCGCTGGTCGTCGCGGCCATGCTGCTCGCGCGGTACAACGTCCGCGCCAGGCGCGCCGACGCGCGCGGATCCTGGCGGCTCGCGCTGTTCGTCATGGTCGGCTACTCCGCGGCCTGGGTGCTGGCAACGCACCACGTGCCGGACGTCAGCCAGGAAATGAACAGTTTTTCAAGGAACCTCGGCATCACGCTGGTGCTCGCTGCGCTCCTTTGGGTGACCTACACCGCGCTCGAGCCGTACGTGCGCCGCTTCTGGCCCGATGGCATCCTCGGATGGACGCGCTTGATGTCGGGCTACGTGCGCGACCCGCGCGTGGGACGCGATGTCCTGGCCGGCTGCGTCTTCGGCGCGGTTCTGACGCTGCAGGAGCTCGCGTACGCGCTGCTGCCGCCGCTCCTGAGCCGCCCGCCCGCCATTCCGCGTTTCCAATCGGAGGTCGGCACGTTGAGCGGAAGTTCGACGCTCGCGGCGAAAATGTTCGACAACCTGATCTCGGGCGTGTTCGTGGCGATGTTCGCCGTGCTCGGCTTCGTCCTGCTGCGGCTCGTTCTCCGGCGGACCTCCCTGACGATCGCGGCATGGGTTGTGGTGCTCGCGCTGTTTCAGGCGACGCAGGTCCTGATGAGCGGGACCTCCGTCTGGATTGCCGCGGCGTTCCAGGCGTCCCTGATCGCAGTGCTCACGATCATGGTCGTGCGGTACGGGCTGCTGGTGACGGCGGTCGCGTTCGCGATGGGCAACCTCCTGGACGACATCCCGCTGACGTTGTCGCTGTCGCACTGGACCGCGACAAGCTCGAACCTCACGCTGGCAACCGCGTTGGCGCTGGCCTGTTTGGGCTTTTACGCCGCCCGGGCAGGTCAGCCTCTGTTCGGCAAGTTCGAGGCTTGATCGCGACCTCGCCCCCGAATCCCTCGAATCCCGAATCCCTCGAATCCCGAATCCCTAACCTAATCCCTAATCCCTAATCCCTTCTTTTCGCCCGAGCCGTCGGCGGCGCCGTCCACGGATCCTCCGGCCACGGATGTTTTGGATAGCGGCCACGCAGCTCCTTCCTCACCTCGGGGTACGTCCGATCCCAGAAGCTGCGCAGGTCGCGTGTGAGCTGCACCGGGCGTCCGTTCGGCGCGAGGAGCGCGAGCAATACGGGCTCGCGGCGGCGCCCGATGCGCGGCGTATCGGCCAGGCCGAACAGCTCCTGCAGCTTGACGGCTGCCGACACCGTGCCTTCGTCCGTGTATTCGAGCCGGACGTGGCGGCCGCTCGGGACCGCCAGCGACTCCGGCGCCTCGCGGTCGAGCTCGCGCGTGACGTCCGCGGGCAGCGCCTTCGCGATATCGACCTCGTCCAGCGACCGTGCGCCGTAGGCGGCCGCGGCTGCGACGCGTGGCAGATCGATTTCGCGTCGCGCGAACGCCAGGCGCCTCAGCAGGCGTTGGTCGTCATCGCGCGGACCGCGCTCGATCCAGGCGTCGGCGAGCAGGCGCGCCGCAATCTCGGGATCGGCGGCGGTCGGGCGTTCGTTCAGGATGAGCGCATCGTAGCGATCGACCACCATCGCGCGCACCTTTCCGCTGCCCTTGTCGAGCCGATGGACCACGTCGGACCCTGTGGGCCGCAGCCACTCGCGCTCGACGAGGCTTGCCATGCGAATTGAGGCGACGTGCGGCACGGTCTGAAGACCGTGCCCGACACGGCGCGACGAAGGACTCATTGGGCTCTGCCGTGGGGCACGCCCTTCAGGGCGCGCCGCCGCCCGCATGCTCACGTCGAGCGCCACGAGAAACTCGCCGTCGCGCACGCCGCTTTCGGGCGCGATGGTCGCGCCCGCCCCCGACGCGAGCCGCACGTTCGGCGATCCCGGTTCGCGCCGCTGGGCCACGCGGTCGGGGTAGGCGGTCAGGATTGCCCGGCGGAACGCAGCCTCGCTCGACATTGCAGATTGCTGATTGCTGATTGCTGCTTGAGTCGGTGGTTTTGAATCTGCAGTCTGCAATCTGAAATCTGCAATTCTCGCGATCTCCTCTGCGACGCGCTGCACGTGTGGCGGCACGTCGCGCCAGTGGTCGAGAGCGGAGAGGAGATCCGAGCTCGTCGTCGCAAGGCGCGGCGGGAGCAGATGGCGCTCGGACAACAGCGCGCATG
>WNEY01000358.1_pt1 | contig 27552 bp, 26 predicted proteins | sample 5400531 | NCBI WGS metagenome assembly WNEY01 (sample SAMN13153338, study PRJNA577476) | soil metagenome | isolation source: 200 cm saprolite under Douglas fir tree site 1 | place: USA:California | collected 2015-04-18
CGCTCATCACGCCGCTCCGCATAATGGAGCCATGGCGCAGGCGTCTGACCAACCGAGCGACGTTATTTCCATGGAGGCGCTGATCCGGCATCAGCTGATCCTGCTCGGCGAAGACCCCTCCCGCGAAGGGCTTCGCGACCCGCGAGAACGGGTCAAGGAGAGCCTCGAGTTCTTGACCCGCGGCTATCGCATGACGCTGGAGGACGTCTTCGGCGGGGCGACCTTCACCGAGACCTACAAGGACATGATCGTGGTCAAGGACATCGAGATGTACTCGCTCTGCGAGCACCACCTGCTGCCGTTCTACGGCCGGGTCCACATCGGCTACATCCCGAAGGGCCGCCTCATCGGGCTGAGCAAGATGCCGCGCCTGGTCGAGCTCTACAGCCGGCGGCTCCAGGTCCAGGAGCGAATGACGCGCCAGATCGCCGAGTGCCTGCAGAAATACCTGGAACCGGTCGGCGTCGGCGTCGTCATCGAAGCCGATCACCTGTGCATGAAGATGCGCGGCGTGGAGAAGCAGAACAGCCGGGTCTTCACCAGCTGCGTGCTGGGCATCTTCCAGACGGATCCGAAGACGCGGGCCGAGTTCATGGGCCTGATCAAAGGCGTCCCCAACATCTAATAGTGGGGTCGTGCCCCAATTCTTCGTCGGCACGTCGGGGTTTTCCTACTCCAGTTGGCGTGGCCGCTTCTATCCCCGACGCATCAAGTCAAAGGACATGCTCGCCTACTACGCGCAGGAGCTGCGGACCGTCGAGGTCAACACCACCTTCTACCGGACTCAGCCGGAGGACGTCATCGTCGGCTGGGTGTCGAGCGTGCCGCCGGCCTTCCGTTTCGCGGTCAAGGCACACCGGCGCATCACGCACAACCGGAAGATGCCCAACCTCGAGGAGGCCGTGCGGGTCCTGGCTGAGGAGGCCGGCGCCTTCGGCGATCGGTTAGGACCGATCCTCTTTCAGCTGCCGCCGACGGCCTCCTACGATGAGGGCCGCATCGAGCGGATCGTCGCGCTTCTGCCGCCTCACTGGCGGGTGGCCTTTCAGTTCCGCCATCGATCCTGGCACACGCCGGAGGTCGCCGCCCTGCTGGAGCGGTTGGGGGCGTCGCTGGTCCACGGCGATGGGGAGGCGGAGCCGGGCCCGCTCGGCCGGGGCGCCTTCATCTATTTGCGGTTGCGGCGGGAGGCCTACTCCCCGCAGCGGCGGGCGGTCTGGGCCCGGCGGATCGCCGCGTACCTTACGGGCGGTCGCGACGTCTACGCCTACTTCAAGCACGAAGCGCTGGGGCCGCTCTACGCGCAGTGGCTGGACGCGGCGGTCCGAACATCTTTTCGATCTCGCCGCCACGCAGCGGTATAATCCGGGCAACTCAGCGAAAAGGAGACCACGGGTATGGCCCGGTCGATGTGGCGTGGCGCGATCAGCTTCGGGATGGTGGCGATCCCGGTGCGCATGTACCTCGCCACCGAGGCGCACAGCGCCGTGTCCTTCCGACAGCTGTGCCCGCATTGCCAGCTCCCCATCAAGCAGCAACGGCATTGTCCGACCGATGACCACGTGGTCGCCTTCAATGAGGTGCTCAAGGGTTACGAGGTGGGAAAGAACCAGTTTGTCCTGATCGACGAAGACGATCTCGACAAGCTTCCCCTCAAGACCACCAGGACGATCGATATCGTCGAGTTTGTCGAGCGCAACGAGGTGCCGCTCGGGCTCTACATCAAATCCGCCTACTATCTGGAGCCCGAGGACGTCGGGGTCAAGCCCTTCTACCTGCTCAAGCGGGCCCTCGAAGACACGAACAAGGTGGCCGTCGCGAAGATCGCGCTTCGGGACCGCGAGCATCTGTCCTTGATCCAGGTCGAGGGCAACACGCTGCTCTGCAACACCCTGAACTGGCCCGACGAGATTCGATCAACCGAGGAACTGAACCTCCCGCAGAACGTCAAGATCAGCGACAAGGAGGTCAAGATGGCGACCTCCCTCATCGATAACTTGACGGACACGTTCCAGCCGGAGCGCTACACCGATGACTACAAGGCCGCCTTCCAGCAGATCGTCGATCAAAAGATGAAGGGCCTCAAGGTGACCGCCCCGGCGGCCGTGCAGGAGCCTCGCGTCATGGATCTGATGGCCGCGCTGAAAGCGTCGGTGGAGGCGACCAAGCAGGGAAAGAAGACGCCGGCGGAGAAGCCCGCCGCGAGTCGCGCGGCCAAGGTCAAGGTGGCCGCAAAGACGTCGGCCGCCCGTCCTGCGGCACGACGTCGCACGGCCTGATCCGGCGTAGTACAGTCCGGTAAAGTGCCGGCGCGGTCCCAAACGGTTGAGCTCGACCTGCCTTTCCAGCGTGCCTTGCCCGATCGGCTGCGTCCGATGCTCCCGATGGCCGCCGCCGGGCCATTCGATTCTCAGGAGTACGCCTTCGAAGTGGCCTGGGATGGCGTTCGGGCGCTCGCGTCCATCGATGGGGGGCAGGTTCGGATCTGGGGCCGCGACCTTCGCGACCTCACCCCTCGATATCCGGAGGTTCAGGCGCTCGCCGCGCTGGCACCCACGGAAACGATCGTCGACGGCGAGCTGATCGTGACCGACGCGGACGGCCGCCCCGACAGTGTCGCGCTCGAGGCGCGTCAGCAGGCGGTGCGTCCGGAGGCAATCGCCCGAGCGGCCGCCGCCCACCCGGCCACGTATGTTGTTTACGACCTGCTCTACATGCGCGGCCGGTCGTTCATGAAGGAGCCGCTGGTCCGCCGGCGTCCGAAGGTACACCAGTCGATCCCCTCAGCGGGACGCATCTACGTTGTGGAGCCGGTTGCCGAAGACGGCCTCGCCTTCTTCGAGGCGGCCAAAGAGAATGGGCTTGGCGGCGTGGTCGCGAAACGGTTCGACAGTCCCTATCGTGCAGGGCAACGCCACCCGGACTGGCTTCTGATCGAGGCGGTGCGCCGCCAGGATTTTGCCGTCGTCGGCTTCATTCCGCAGGCCGGCGACCAACTGCTCGAGGCGCTGATCGTCGCCACCTACGACGGCCGGCACTTTCAACCGGGCGGCCGCGTGGTGGGTGGCTTCGACGCGGCAGCGTCGAGGCGCATGCGTAAGGCGCTCGATGCGCTCCCCAACGCGTCGCCGCCGGAGCACGCCCGCTGGTCGGACGACCGGATCTGCTGGATCGAGCCTCGCATCGTCGTCGCCGTCAAGTTCAGCGAATGGGATCGCAACGGGCAGCTGCGCTTCCCGATCTTCAGTGGGCTGCGGCCCGAGGTCTCGCCGCAGGAGTGCGTCCGCGCCGCCATGGTCGAACCTCCGGAGCCGGCCCGGCCGCGTCGGGTCGACATCCAGCTTCCGCGCCTACTCATCTAGAGTCCGTAAAGTGGGGGCGTGTCGATCGCGGACAGGGTCCCCGTGCGTCTGCGCGTGAACGGTGAGGAGATGGCGGTCATGGTGGCGCCCTACAAAACGCTGCTCGAAGTCCTGCGCGAAGACCTGGGACTGACCGGCACCAAGCACGGCTGCGAGTTGGGCGAGTGCTCCACCTGTGGCGTTCTCGTCGACGGCCGGCCGTTCCTGTCCTGCCTGGCCATGCCACTCGACCTCGAGGGTCGCGAGATCACAACGGTGGAAGGGATGGCGGCTGGGAATGAGCCGCATCCTCTCCAGATCGCCTTTGCCGAGTTGGGCGCCGCGCAGTGCGGGTATTGCACGCCCGCGATGCTGCTCACCGCCAGCGCGCTGCTCGACCGTGACCCGCATCCGACTCGCGAGGCGATCAAAGAGGCGCTCTCCGGCGTGCTCTGCCGCTGCACCGGTTACCTCAAGATCTTCGAGGCCGTCGAACTGGCGGCGTCGAGGCGCACGCCCTGTGGCTGAGGAACTCGCCGTCGTCGGCAAGTCGCTGACCAAGCCCGACGCCTTCGCCAAGGTCAGCGGGCAAACCAAGTTTGCGGACGACCTCGCGTTGCCGCGGATGCTCTTCGGCCGGATCCTGCGCAGCCCGCACCCACACGCGCGAATTCTGCGTGTCGACACCACCCGGGCGCGGGCGCTGCCGGGTGTGCTGGCCGTGCTCACCGGCGACGACCTGCCGATCAAGTTCGGCATTCTGCCCGTCAGCCAGGATGAGGAAGCGCTGGCCCGCGAGAAGGTCCGCTACGTCGGCGATCCAATCGCGGCGGTCGCGGCCACCGACGAGTGGATTGCCGATGAGGCGCTGGAGCTGATCGAGGTCGAGTTTGCGGAGCTGCCGAGTTTCATGTCGATCGAGCAGGCTATTGCGGGTGCCGGCGAGCCGATCCACGGCGCATCGAATGTGCACAAGACCGTCGCGCTGGAGTTCGGCGACACCGACGAGGCGATGCGCACCGCTGCGCACGTGCGCGAGGACATCGTGTTCTTCGAGGGGAGCACGCATCTGCCGATGGAGCAGCACGCGGCCGTCGCCCAGTACGCGGCCGACGGCAAGCTCACGCTCTGGACGTCATCGCAGACGCCGCACTACGTGCACCGCGCCCTGGGCAAGGTGCTGGAGCTGCCGATGAGCCGCATCCGCGTGATCGCGACCCCCAATGGGGGCGGTTTTGGCGGCAAGAGCGACATCTTCTCGCATGAGCTGGTGGCCGCCAAGCTGGCCATCGTCACGGGGCGGCCCGTCAAGATCACGCTCACGCGTGAGGAAGTCTTTTACGCGCACCGCGGCCGTCATCCCGTCCTGATGAAGGTCAAGACCGGTCTCACGAAAGACGGCCGCATCACGGCCATGCAATTCCGCAGCTTCCTCGACGGCGGCGGCTACGGCAGTTACGGCGTGGCCAGCACCTACTACACCGGCGCCCTCCAGGCGACCACCTATTCGATCCCGCGGTATCGATTCGAGGGTGTCCGCTTGTTCACCAACAAGCCTCCGTGTGGGCCGAAGCGTGGCCATGGCACGCCGCAACCGCGCTTCGCGCTCGAGACGCATTTCGACAAAGTCGCGGAAGAGCTTGGTCTCGATCCGGTCGAACTGCGGCGCCGCAACCTGCCTCAGCCGGACTCGCGCACGGTGAACTGGCTGCGGATCACGAGCTGCGGGTTGGAGGCATGCATTAATAAGGTTGTCGAAGGCTCCCGATTCCTCGAGCGTCGCGGGTCGATGCCACACGGCCGCGGTCTCGGCTTTGCGGTCAGCTCTTACCTCAGCGGCGCCGGGACCGCCATCTACTGGAACGACATGCCGCACTCCGAGGTACAGCTCAAACTCGACCGCAACGGCGGCGTGGCCCTGCTCTGCGGCGCGATCGACATCGGCCAGGGATCCGACTACATCCTGGCCGCGATCGTGGCAGAGGTTCTCGGGGTCGGGCTGGAGGACATCCAGCTCACCACCGCCGATACCGACCTGACGCCGATCGACCTGGGCAGCTACTCGTCGCGCGTCACCTTCATGGCCGGGAACGCGGCGAAAGCGGCGGCCGAGAAGGTGCGAAGCCAGCTGTTCGATGCGGTGGCGAAGACGCTGCAATGCGATGCGGACGACCTGGTTGCGCGTGATCGCCGTGTCTTTCGGCGAAACCGACGCGAGGACGGTGTCTCCTTCGCGCAGGCCGTGCAGCTCGCGGAGGCGCACAGCGGTGTGGTCACTGCCACCGGCAGCTACACGCCGCCGAAGCTTGCCGGACCATACAAGGGATCGGGTGTCGGTCCCAGCCCGGCTTATTCGTACTCTGCCGCCGTCGTCGAGGTCGATTGCGACCTCAAGACGGGCGAGGTCCGCGTGCCTGAAGTCTGGATCGCCCACGATATCGGCCGCGCCATCAACCCGGTGCTGGTGGTGGGCCAGGTCGAGGGCAGTGTCTACATGGCGCTGGGCGAGGCGCTGATGGAGGAGCAAACGTTCCGGCTTGGCCTGCACAAGTTCCCCTCGCTGCTCGAGTACAAGAGTCCGACCGCGCTGGAGGCGCCGGTGATGCACACCTACCTGGTCGAGACCATCGACCGTGAGGGACCGTTTGGTGCCAAGGAGGCGGGACAGGGGCCGCTCCTGCCGGTCATCCCGGCGGTGGCGAATGCCGTCTACAACGCGCTCGGCGTCCGTATCGACGAGGTCCCGATCACACCGGATAAGGTCCTCAAGGCGATGAGCAACAAGAGTAAGCGAGTCGGGCCGAAGTCGACGCCCGCCTTCGAGTTCCCCACGCTGATCAAGGCCGACGTGCCCGAGGAGTGGAAGGGGAAGTAAGTGCTGCGCCTGCCACGACTCGACTACCTCCGCCCGCGATCCATCGAGGAGGCGACGGAGCTGGCGGCCCAAAACCCGGGCTCGATGTTCATCGCCGGCGGGACCGACCTGGTGCCCAACCTGAAGCGCCGCCAGTTCGATGTCAGTACGCTGATCAGCCTGAATGCCCTGCCGAACGGACGCCGCATCGAGGGAGACGCCCAACGCGGTGTCACGATCGGCGCCGGTACCACGCTGGATGAGCTCGCTCATCATCATTTGCTCGACGGCCCGTTCCGCGCGCTGGCTCAGGCCTGCGGCTCGGTCTCGACGCCCCAGGTGCGCTTCATGGGCACGCTGGGCGGCAACCTGCTGGTCGACCCTCGTTGCAACTACTACAACCAGACCTATTCCTGGCGGAAGGCGGTCGGTTTCTGCATGAAGAAGGACGGCGACATCTGCCTGGTCGCTCGCAGCTCGCCGCGCTGCTGGGCGGTGTCCTCGTCAGACAGCGCACCGGCGACGCTCGCGCTGGGTGCTGAGATCACGCTCCAGGGTGTGCAAGGCTTAAGGCGCATCCCGGCCGCGGCGCTCTACCGGGACGACGGGATCGAGTACACGACGAAGCGAGCCGACGAGGTGATCACCGCGGTGCACCTCCCCGCTTTACGCGGCCGGATGACCAGCGCCTACTGGAAGCTGCGCCGCCGGCCGGCCTTTGATTTTCCGATCCTCGGCGTCGCGGTTGCGATCGCCTGGGATGACGGCGTGGTGCGCGAGGCCCGCGGGGCGCTGGGCGCGGTCGGCTCGCATCCGGTCGACATCACTGCCTTCCTCGCGCCGCTTCACGGCGAACGCCCGGCTGACGCCCTGATCGCGGAGGTCGCCGAGGCTGCCGACAAGCCGTCGCGACCGCTCGACAATACGGACCTGAGCCATTACTGGCGCAAGCGGATGAGCAAGGTCTACATCGAGCGCGCCCTGCGCGATGCCTGCGGGCTCGACCCGCTCGCCGGGCGCCTTACCGCACAGGTCGCGGCCCGCTAGCAACTTGGGCCACGGTTACGCAGGTCCAAGCCGTCAGCAGGAGTGGCGCCATGCGTTATACCCATTGCGATGAACCAGCTGCGCGTCCTCCTTGTCGCGGCCGTGCTTCTCACAGCAGCCTGCGGCAGCGCGACCATTTCCGGTTCCCCGGTCAAATCGGTATCGAACTCCGAGAACGTCCGGGTCGACGGTGGCGCGAATGCCGGCACCGACGTCTCCGGCGGCCCAGAGGTCTCCGATCCTGCCCGTGGGAATCCGACCGTTCGCAAGGCACCGGGCGGACCGGTTCCCATCCAGCAGTCGCGGCCGCCGTCGCCAAACGGGACGGAGCCGTCGACCTCGGGGCACGACCGCTGCACCAACGGGATCGGAGCGAATGCCGGGTTCACCCCGATGACCGGGAAGCAACCGCCGCAGCCGGAGTGCGCCGTCGAGTAACGCGCTCGAGCCTGCGGTGAGGTCGCGATTGACGCTCACGTAAGCTGACGCGATGGCGCTTTCCGCGGGACTGGGCGCACGAGTACGCCGGCGTGAAGACCCCCGACTGGTCACCGGCGCCGGCACCTACGTCGATGACCTCAACCCGAGCGGACTCTGTTACCTGGTGTTCGTCCGCGCCTACTTGTCGCATGCGATCATCGGGTCCCTCGACGTGGCCGCCGCTCGCTCGGCTCCCGGCGTGATCGCCGTGGTCACTGCGACGGATATCGAGGGTATGCCATCTTTCGCGCAGAGTGGACCAAGAGGCAGCCTCTTGCCCGACCGACCCCTGCTCAACGCGCGGAAAGTCCACTTCATCGGTGACCTGATCGGCTTTGTCCTCGCCGAGACCCTCGACCAAGCCCGGGATGCGGCCGATCTGATCAGGGTCGACGTCGAGGCCCTACCCGCGGTCGTCGACCCGCTGCGGGCTGCCGACACCGATGCCCCGATCGTCCATGACGCGCTCGAAACCAACCTCGCGGACAAGACGAGCCGCCTCTGGGGTGACATCGAGGCAGCCATTAATGGTGCGCATCGCGTTGTGCGCGCGCGCATCCGCAACCAGCGCCTCGCCGGTGTTCCCATCGAGCCGCGCGGTGTCGTTGCCATCGCCAATCGCTGGGAACCCTCGGTCACCGTATGGTCAGCCACCCAGGTCCCGCATAGCGTGCGCGACGAGATTGCGGCCTTCCTCGACCTGCCGCAGTCGGTGGTGCGGGTTATCGCTCCCGAGGTCGGCGGCGGCTTCGGCGCCAAGCTCTCGGTCTATCCCGAGGAGCTGCTCGTGCCCTGGGCCGCGATGCGCGTGGGCCGGCCGGTGAAATGGATCGAGGATCGCAGCGAGAACCTGCAGGCGACCACTCACGGTCGGGACCAGATCCACGATGCCGAGCTCGCCGTCAACGCCGACGGCACGCTGCGTGGGCTGCGGGTCACGCTCACCGCCGACCTCGGCGCCTACCCGATGGACGTCGGGATTCCGCGCCTGACGCGCCGCCTGATGAGCGGCTGCTACCGCCTGCCGGCACTGCAGGTCGACATCCGCAGCGTCTACACGAACAAGACACCGATCGCAGCCTACCGGGGCGCCGGGCGGCCGGAAGCGATCTTCTTGATCGAGCGGATGATGGATCTCGCGGCGCGAGAGCTGAGGATCGATCCGGTCGAAATCCGCCGGCGCAATCTGCTCCCGCGGTTTTTTGAGCCGACCACGAGCATCAGTGGTGAGCGCTACGACAGCGGCGATTACCCCGCGGCCCTCGAGCGCGTGTTATCCCTGGCGGGCTATGACCGGCTGCGGCACGAACAGGAAGGCCTGCGGAAGGCGGGCCGCTTGATTGGCATCGGCGTCGCCTCCTACGTCGAGATGGCCGGCTTCGGTCCGGACGGTGACCTTTTCGAGAGCGCCACCGTTCGCGCGCATGCCGACGGGACGGTGACGGTGGTCACCGGGACCTCGCCCCACGGGCAGGGCCACGAGACCGCGTGGTCGCAACTCGTGTCCGCCGAGCTCGGTGTGGCGATGGATCGCATCGTCGTCGTGCACGGCGACACCGCCACCGTACCGGTCGGGGTCGGGACGTTCGGCAGCCGGAGCGCGGCAGTCGGCGGGACAGCCGTTCATCTGGCCGCATCGGAGGTCGGCGAGAAGGCGCGACTGCTGGCCGCTCACCTGCTCGAGGCCGCGGCGGCGGACATCATCATCAACGGCGGGCAGTGGCAGGTCCGCGGCGCCCCGAGCCGCGCCGTGACCTTTGCCGAGATCGCGGCCGCGGCCTACAGCAGCGCCCGTCCGAAGGATATGGAGGCCGGCCTCGAATCGACCCGCTTCTTCCAGCCGCCGGGCATGGTGTTCCCCTTCGGTGCCCACGTCGCAGTGGTCGAGGTGGACGCCGAGACAGGGTTCGTGGCGCTGCGAAAATATTTCTCCGTCGATGATTGCGGCCGCGTACTCAATCCGCTATTGGTCGAGGGCCAGGTGCACGGCGGCCTGGCGCAGGGCATTGCCCAGGCCCTCTACGAGGAGGTCGCCTACGGCGGCGACGGGTCGCTGCTCACCGGTAACCTGACGACGTACATGATTCCGACGGCAGCTGACCTGCCCAGCTTCACGCTGGATCGGACGATCACGCCCAGCCCGGTCAACCCATTGGGCGTCAAGGGTATCGGCGAAAGCGCGACAATCGGCTCGACCCCGGCGGTCGTCAACGCGGTGCTCGACGCGCTCGCTCCACTCGGCATCACGGAGATCGATCCGCCGTGTACTCCGGAAAAGGTGTGGCGCGCGATCGAAGCGGCAAAGGGCGGCGTGACGGCATGAGACTCTGCACTTACTCGGTCGAATCCGGGAAGCCGCGGCTGGGGGCCGAGTGCGGAGGAGCGCTGCTCGACCTTGCCCGCTACTCGCACCTCCATGACGGTCTCCGACTGCCGGCGGACATGCTGGGACTGATCGACGCCGGCCCGGACGCATGGCGGCACGCCTCGCAACTCTGCGCCCGCTTTGCTGCCGAGCTCTCCACGCACGACCTGGCGCAGGACGCCGAAGCGGGGCTCGCCTATCCCGCGGACCGTGTCCAGCGCCACGCGCCCATCGTCCGGCCGCGTAAGGACGTCGTCGGTCTCGGCCAGAACTACGCCGCGCACGCGAAGGAGCTGAAGAACGCCGTGCCGCCGGCGCCCATCTACTTCACCAAGCCGCCCACCGCCGTCATCGGTCCGGGCGAGCCGATCCCCTACCCGCAGGGGCTGACCACCAGGTTGGATTGGGAGGTGGAGCTGGGCGTGGTCATTGGGGTGGGCGGCCGCGACATCGCGCTGGCGCGCGCCCTGGACCACGTCTTTGGCTACACGGTCTTCAATGATGTCTCGGCGCGCGACCTGCAGTTCCGCACCTCGCAGTGGTTCAAGGGGAAGAGCCTCGACGGGAGCTGCCCGATGGGGCCGGTGATCGTGACCGCGGACGAGATCGCGGATCCCCAGGCGCTCCGCCTGACGCTGACGGTCAACGGCACCCGCAAGCAAGACGGCCACACGCGCGACATGATCTTCTCGGTCGCCCAGATCATTGCCGACCTGTCCGCGGGCATGACCCTCGAACCCGGCGACACCATCTCGACCGGGACGCCGGAAGGCGTTGGTGACGGCCGAACCCCGCCCGAGTACCTGAAGCCCGGAGACATCATGGAGGCCGAGGTGGAGCGGATCGGCGTGCTGAGGAATCCGGTGCGGTAACCCCCACCCTGACCCTCCCCCGCAAGCGGGGGAGGGAACTTCACGGCTGGAGGTTCCAGTGTTCCAGCGTGTCGATCGCGGGGTAGGCGGTCAGGTCATATTGCACGGGGGTGATCGACACGTACCCCTCATTCACCATCTTGGCGTCGGCGTGCTCCTCCAGTTCCTGGAGCTTGAACGTGCCGTCCAGCCAGTAATAGGTCTGGTTCCGGGGATCGGTGCGTTTCTCGAACCGCTCTTCGACGCGTGAGTCGCCCTGTCGCGTGATCGCGACGCCCTTGATCTTGGCCTCGGGAATGTTCGGCACATTCACGTTCAACAAGGTCTTGTCCGGCAACCCTTTCGCAATCACAACAAGCGCGAGCTTGCGGGTGAACCGTGCCGCGTACGCGAAATCGGGGTGGGTGAAGGTGGCGAGCGACACCGCGATCGACGGGATCCCGAGAATGCGCGCCTCGGTCGCGGCGCTGACGGTTCCCGAGTAGATGACGTTCGTTCCCGTGTTCGCACCGAGGTTGATGCCGGAGACGACCAGGTCCGGCGGCCGCGGCAGGATCGCCTTGACCGCGATTTTCACGCAATCGGCCGGCATGCCGTTCACCCCGTAGCCGAAGCGCACATTGCGTCGGACGACCTCTTTGGCGCGGAGCGGAAGCAGCAGCGTGATCGCGTGCCCGACCGCGCTGCGCTCGGCGTCCGGCGCGACGACCTCGACGTCGCCGATCTTGCGGAGTTCCTGCCACGCCGCCAGGATTCCCGCGGCATAGATGCCGTCGTCGTTGGTGAGCAGGATCAGCGGTTTCGCCACGATTCCGCCATCAATGATGCGCCATTGCCACGCTTATACTGGAGGCGGCGACGATGGAAGACCCCATCCTGGAGTTCCTGCGGTCCCAGGCTCGGAATTATCGCTGCCGGGTGTGCGGCAGCAACCATAAAGGTTCGCAGCTCCGTAAGATCGGCAACCACAACAACAAGCTGATCGTGCAGGTGACCTGCGGACGCTGCCGAGACTCGTTCTTCCTCCACGTCGAGTTCGCCGGCTCGATCGTCAACGCCGTCGAAGAAGTCACCCGCGTGGCCGCCCCCTCGCCGCGTGACGCCGACGAGATCGAAGGCGACCCGCTGACGCACGACGACGTGCTCGACGCCCATCAGCGGCTGGCGGCGTTCCAGGGCAAGCTGACCGAGCTGCTGGAAGACTAGGCGAGGCCGCGGTAGCCGCTTCGGTAGTAGATCAGCGGCGCCGCGTCGTCGCGCACGATCTTCAGCGCCACCACCCCGCCGACGATGATCGTGTGATCGCCCGCCTCGAGCGTGCGGTCCACGGTTGCCTCGAGGTACCCGGTCGCCTCCTCGAGGATCGGCGAACCGGTGGTGCCCAGGTGATAGGCGCCTGCTTTGAACTCCGGGCCGTTGAGCCGGGCGTTGTCCGCGAAGAAGCGGGCGGTGCCCTCGCCGTGCTCGTCCAGGATGTTGAGGGCGAAGGCGCCACTTTCCATGACGAGCTGATGCATGACGGTCGAACGCTCCACGGAGACCAGGATCAGCAGCGGGTCCAACGACTGCGAGGCGAAGGCGCTGACCGTCATTCCGTGCATCCGTCCGGCCGCGCTGGTGGTCATGACGGTGACGCCGCTGGCGAAGTGCCCCATGACATGGCGGAAGGACGCCTTGTCCAGCTGGTTCACGCCGATACGTTACATGCGGGAATCCCGCAACCCTAACAACCGTTACATGGAACGTTCGCGGCTGCAGCCCCGGCTCGGCTATACTTCGAGATGTCCGACTACTCCAGTCGGAGATCAATGAGATTCTCCACTCGGTCCGAATACGGGATCCGCGTGATGGTGCGCCTGGGGCGCGGTTACGGCCATGGCCCCATCCCGCTGGCGGAGCTCGCCGAACTCGAGGGCCTGCCGCCGTCATACCTGGAGCAGATCGCCGGCCAGCTTCGTCGCGCCGGTCTGGTGATCAGCCGGATGGGCGTCAAGGGCGGCTATGCGCTCGCGCGCCGGCCCGCCGCCATCTCGATGGCCGACATCGTTCGCAATCTCGAGGGGTCGCTGGCCCCCGTGAGCTGCCTGGCGGAGGGCGGTGGTCCCGGCGAATGCACCCATGCGGATACGCCCTGCTCGGCGCATGCCTTCTGGGAACGGCTGCAGGGGACGATCACCTCGACGCTGGAGTCCGTGACCGTCGCCGACCTGATGAAGGAGACCCAGCCGGCATGATCGAAGCCCGAGCGCTCAACGTCGAGAAGGTTCGCGAGGACTTTCCCATCCTTGCGCGACGGATCCACGGCCGGCCATTGGTCTACCTGGACAGTGCCGCCACCTCGCAGAAGCCGGCGGCGGTGATCGACACGATGGATGACTACTACCGGCGCTACAACGCCAATCCGCATCGGGGCGTCTACGCCATCAGCGAGGAGGCGACGGCGGCCTACGAGTCGGCGCGGCGCCGGGTGGCGACCTTCATCAACGCCGCCTTCCCTAAGGAAGTGATTTTCACCCGCAACACGACCGAGGCGATCAACCTGGTCCGTTACAGCTGGGGCCGCGCGAATGTTCGCGCCGGCGACCGGATCCTGCTCACCGAGATGGAGCACCACAGCAACCTCGTCCCCTGGCAGCTCCTCGCGCAGGAGGTTTCCGCCAAGCTCGAGTTCCTCTGTATCGACGACCAGGGCTTACTGCAACTCGACGAGCTGGAGCGCAAGCTCGAGGGAGTCCGCCTGCTGGCGATCACGCACCAGTCGAACACGCTGGGGACCATCAACCCGATCAAGGCGATCGTGGAGGTGGCCCACCGAGCCGGCGCTCTGGTCCTGATCGACGGTGCCCAGGCCGTGCCGCACATGGCGGTCGACGTCCGGGATCTGGGCGTGGACTTCTATGCCTTCAGCGGCCACAAGATGTGCGGGCCGACCGGCATCGGCGTGCTCTGGGCCCGCCGGGCGCTGCTCGAGGCGATGCCCCCCTTCCTCGGCGGCGGGGACATGATCAAGCGGGTCAAGCTCAACGAGGCCAGCTGGAACGACCTGCCCTGGAAATTCGAGGCGGGCACCCCGGCCGTTGCCGAAGGCATTGGGCTGGGGGCGGCCGTCGATTACCTCGGCGCGCTGGGGATGGACGCGGTCCGCGCCCACGAACGCACTCTCATCGATTACGCGATGGAGCGGCTGCAGGATATCCCAGGGATCACGCTCTATGGGCCCCGCGATCCCGAGCTGCACGGCGGTGCCGTCTCCTTCACGCTGCCCAATATCCACCCCCACGACCTGGCGACGCTGGTCGACCGCGAAGGGATCGCGGTTCGAGCTGGTCACCACTGTACCCAGCCACTGATGGACCGGCTGGGCGTGCCCGCCACCACGCGGGCCAGCTTCTACATCTATAACCGGACCGACGAGGTCGACCAGCTGGTCAACGGAATTCAGAAGGCGCAAAAGGTGTTCGCCTAAACACATGGACGATCTCTACCGCGAGCAGATCCTCGAGCACTACAAGAACCCGCATCACTTCGGGGAGATCAAGGACGCCGACATCACCCAGGAAGGCGACAACCCACTCTGCGGCGACGTCATCACCCTCTACCTCAAGCTGGACGACGGCCGGGTGGGGGACGTGCGTTTCCGCGGCCGGGGTTGCGCCATCAGCCAGGCGTCCGCCTCGATGCTGACCGACATGATCGTCGGCAAGCCGGTGCAGGAGCTCAAGGCCTTCCCCACCCGGGATCTCCTCGAGGAGCTCGGTATCCCGATCAGCCCGGCGCGGATGAAGTGCGCCACGCTGTCGGTCAACACGCTCCGGGTGGCGCTCAACGGCGATGCGCACGAGGAGGAGGACTGAATTCGCTTTGAATATGGAATCCACGGGTAAACTGATAAGAGCAATGGCCGATTTCGAGATCAAGGACCTTCGGGTCAGCGTCGAGGGTCGCGAGATCCTCAAAGGCGTGTCGCTCTCGGTCAACAAGGGCGAAGTGCACGCCGTTATGGGTCCGAATGGCTCGGGCAAGAGCACGCTGTCGCACACCCTGATGGGCCACCCGAACTACAAAGTCCTCGCCGGCGAGGTGTTGTTCAAGGGTAAGAATGTCCTGACCCTGCACCCGGAAGAACGAGCCAAACTCGGCATGTTCCTCGCCCTGCAGTACCCGGTGGTCGTCCCCGGCATCACCATGTCGAACTTCCTGCGGACGGCGATCAATTCGAAGCGCGGTTACGACGGCAAGGACAAGTCCAAGGCGATCAACGTCAAGGAGTTTCGCGCGCTGCTCAAGGACGAGATGTCCGTGCTGCGGATGGACGACTCCTTCCTCTCGCGCTATGTCAACGAAGGCTTTTCGGGCGGTGAGAAGAAGCGCGCCGAGATCCTGCAGATGGCGGTGCTGAAGCCGGAGATCGCGATCCTCGATGAGACCGACTCCGGACTCGACATCGACTCCATCAAGTTCGTGAGCGATGCCGTCAACCGGATGCGAGGTCCGGACCTCGGGGTGCTGATCATCACTCACTACACCCGTGTGCTCAAGTTCATCAAGCCGGACTATGTCCACGTGCTCGTGAACGGCGAATTCGTTCGCTCCGGTGGCCCGGAGCTCGCCGACTGGCTGGAGGCAAAAGGCTATTCGGAATGGGTTAAGGAGCCGGCGAAGGCGCCCGCCGCCCTGGAGGCAAACTAATGGCAACCGTCATCCCGCGGATCGACGTCGGTGACAACTACAAGGAGAAGTACGGCTTCTTCGACCCGGAGAAGTTCGTCTTCAAGGCCAAGCGCGGTCTCAGCCCGGAGGTCGTCAAAGAGATCTCCTGGATGAAGAACGAGCCCGAGTGGATGACGACGTTCCGGCTGCGCGCGCTCAAGATCTGGGACAAGAAGGAAATGCCCACCTGGGGTGCCGACCTGTCGATGATCGACTTCCAGAACATCTATTACTACCTGAAGTCGACCGAGAAGCAGGGGAAGACCTGGGACGACGTGCCGGCCGACATCAAGAACACTTTCGACCGCCTCGGGGTGCCCCAGGCGGAGCGCAAGTTCCTTGCCGGCGTGGCGGCACAGTATGAGTCGGAAGTCGTCTATCACTCCCTCCACAAGGAACTGGAAGCCAAGGGCGTGATTTTCACCGACACCGATAGCGCGCTGCGGGACTACCCCGACCTCTTCAAGCAGTACTTCGGCACCATCATCCCGCCCGGTGACAACAAGCTCGCCGCGCTCAACAGCGCGGTCTGGTCGGGTGGATCGTTCATCTACGTGCCCAAGGGGGTAAAGGTCGAAATCCCGCTGCAGGCCTACTTCCGGATCAACGCCGAGAACATGGGCCAGTTCGAGCGCACCCTGATCATCTGCGACGAGGACAGCTTCGTCCACTACATCGAGGGATGCACCGCGCCCATCTACACCACCGACTCGCTGCACTCGGCCGTGGTCGAGATCATCGTCAAGCGTGGTGCCCGCTGCCGCTACACCACCGTCCAGAACTGGTCGACCAACGTCTACAACCTCGTCACCAAGCGCGCGGTCGCCTACGGCGACGCGACGATGGAATGGGTCGACGGCAACCTGGGCTCGCAGATCACGATGAAGTACCCCTCCATCTATCTGATGGAGCCGGGCGCGAAAGGCGATGTGCTGAGCGTGGCCTTCGCCGGCAAGGGTCAGCACCAGGACGCCGGCGGCAAGGCCGTCCACGTGGCGCCCAATACCAGCTCGAACATCGTCTCGAAGTCGATCTCGAAGAACGGCGGGCGGACGTCGTACCGAGGGCTGGTGAAGGTCTACCCTGGCGCGAAGAATTCGAAGTCCTTCGTTCGCTGCGACGCGTTGCTGCTGGACGAGGAGTCGCGCTCGGACACCTATCCCACCACCGAGGTCGACGAGCCGCAGGTCCGGATCGGCCACGAGGCTACCGTCAGCAAGGTCTCCGACGAGCAGCTCTTCTACCTGCAGAGCCGCGGAATCACCAAGGCCGAGGCGGAGACGATGATCGTGAACGGCTTCATCGAGCCGTTCACCAAAGAACTTCCCATCGAATACGCCGTCGAGCTGAATCGCTTGATCCAGCTCGAGATGATCGGCTCCGTAGGGTAAATGGCGTTTACGAAATCGGCAGTGGAGGAGCTCAGCTCCCTCCACCGCGAGCCCGACTGGCTACGGGCGAGCCGCCTGACGTCATTCGGCATCTACGAAGGGCTGGCGGTGCCGGACACCAAGCGCCAGGAGGACTGGCGACAGGTCGATCTCAAAGGCCTCGACCTGGACGCCTACGCGCCCTTCCAACAGCCCAATGGGACGGCGCCGGCTGGCGCCCTCGAGAACGTCGGGGCGACGCTGCGCCAGCGCGGAACGTCGCCGGCGGGCGTGTCGCTGCCGCCGGAGCTCGCTCGACAAGGTGTGATCTTCATGCCGCTCGCCCAGGCCGCCCGCGCCCATCCTGAGCTGGTCCAGCGATACCTCTTCACGGGGGTCAAGCCGGATAAAGACAAGTTCGCCGCGCTGCACGCCGCCCTGTTCAGCGGCGGGAGCTTCCTCTATGTCCCCGACGGCGTGACGATCGACGAGCCCTTGGTCAGTCAGTTCTGGTCGGCGGGCTCAGGGGCGGCCGTCTTGCCGCATTCGCTGGTCATTGGGGGCAAAGGCTCGCGCTTTCAGTACGTCGACGAGTTCCTGAGCGCTGACCGGGAGGAAGCGGCGCTCGCCAGCGGGTCCGCTGAGATCTTTCTCGAGGAGGGCACGAATGTCGGGTATGTCGCCCTGCAGCACTGGAGCATCAAGACCTGGCAGTTCGCCAATCAACGCTTCCAGCTCGGCCGCGATTCCCATTTGAACGTGGTCGACATCGCGCTCGGCGGTCAGATGGCGCGGATGCGGGTCGAGGCGATTCTGGAAGGGCCGGGATCGAGCGCCGATCTGAGGGGCCTCTTCTTTGGCACCGGCGACCAGGCCTTTGATTTTCGGACGCTGCAGGATCACGTCGGACCGCACACCACCTCGGACCTGCTGTTCAAGGGGGCGCTGCGTGATCGGGCGAAGAGCGTGTACGTGGGGGTGGTTCGCGTCGAGCCGGAGGCGCGCGGCAGTTCATCCAACCAGGCCAACCGCAACCTGCTGCTCTCGGAGAAGGCGAAGGCAACCTCGGAGCCCATCCTCGAGATCCTGAACAACGACATCCTGCGCTGCAGCCATGGGGCGACGGTCGGTCCGGTGGACCCGGAGCACCTCTTCTACCTCGAGAGTCGGGGCATCCCGCATCCCATCGCCGAGCGGATGCTGGTCCAGGGGTTCCTTGGCGAAGTCCTCGATCGGCTCACGGTCGCCCAGGTTCGAGAGGCGGTCGAGCAGGAACTGGCCGCCCGGATTGAATAGCGTGACCCGGGAGCGGGTCGCCTCCACCAGTGAGCTGGCGAAGGAGTCGATGATGCGGGTGGAGGTCGAGGGCGAGCCCATCTGCCTCATCCACGCCGAAGACGACAACTTCTATGCGATCGGCGACACCTGCACCCACGAGGAGTATTCGCTATGCGAGGGGGAGCTCTGGGAGATGTCGGTCGAATGCCCGCGGCATGGCTCGCGCTTCGACGTCCGTACCGGTCAGGTCACGGGCCTACCGGCCGTCATCCCGGCGAAGACCTATCCGGTAACGATCCAGAACGGGGATGTCTACGTCGAGGTCCAGGACTAAGATCTGAGGTATGGCGGACACCATGGAAACGATCCAGGCGCCGGCCTCGGGCGATCTGCGGCAGCAGATCGACGCGCAACTGGCAACCTGCCGGGACCCGGAGATCGGGCTCGACATCATGTCACTCGGGCTGGTCTACGAGGTGGGCATCGACGAGGGGAACGTCCTGATCAAGATGACGCTGACCGCGATCGGCTGCCCCTGGGCCCAGGACCTCTTCGACGAGGTCAAGACGAAGGTCGAAGAAGTCCCGGGCGTCAACTCGTGTACGGTCGAACTCGTCTACTCGCCGCCCTGGAGCGCCGACATGATGAGCGACGACGCCAAGATGGAGCTTGGCTTCCTCTAGGCGGCTAGAACAAAAACGACGCGGTCAGGAACGCCAGGCCGGCGCCGAGCAAACCAAACCCGAACTTCATCTTTATCCGGCCGCTAAGAGCCTCGAGGATAAAGCAGATCAGGGCGATGATCAGCAAGATCTTTGACAGCGACAATGAACACCTCCAGACAAATTTGGCGACATCGTACCCTGAATTCGACCGGCAGAGGGAATTGCACTCCTAGTCACCGCGCCGGGCAAGGGCTGTGGCAGCGGTGCCATCGCCCTGTTACCCCCACGCAGTCTGGTTCGTAAGGCTCGCTACGTAGCATCGGGCGCAGTTCGCGAATTTGAACGAACTGGGGGTAAGGAACCGCCTTGTCGCTGCTTGAACGTATTCAAAAGTCCCAGGGCGAGCCCGGGTCCCCCACACCTCCGAAACCACCAGCCAGGGCCGTCCAGCCCCCCGCCGCGCCTCCCCAACCCCCGCCAGCCCCCAGGAGCGCACCGATCGCGCCCCCTGCCCGGCAAGCCCCCCCGGTTGCCCGCCCGGTGCCCCCGGTCTCGCCCGTTCAGCCGAGACCGGTCGTCCCGGCGCCACGCCCCGTCGCCGCCCCGACTCCGGCTCCAGCTCCGGCCCCGGCGCCCACCCTGGCCCAGCGGGTCGCGGCGGCCAAGCCGGCGGGCTCAATCCAGGCGGCGGTGGCGATGCCGGCCAACGCAAACCTCAATGACCTGCCCGAAGCCGAGCGGCTTCACCGGATCAAGGCCGCCGTCCACGACCGGATCATCGGTGAGCTGGGCGAGCGCGCCAACGAGCTCGACAAGGAAGCCATCAGCCAGCGGGCCACCGAGGTTCTCGACGCCTACCTCAGCGCCCGGCGGGTGACCCTGACCACCCAGTCCCGGGCACAGTTGCTGGGAGCGCTGCTGGCCGATATCCTCGGCTTCGGCCCCCTCGACATCCTGCTCGCGGACGAGGGAATCTCCGACATCATGGTGAATGGCCCCTTCAAGGTCTACATCGAGCGCGGCAACAAGATGCAGCGCGCGGCCGTCAAGTTCGACAGCGACGCCCACCTGATGCAGATCATCTCGCGCATCGTCACCGGTGTCGGTCGCCGAGTCGACGAAAGCTCGCCGATGGTGGATGCCCGGCTTCCCGATGGTTCCCGCGTCAACGTGATCATTCCCCCGCTGGCCGTGAAGGGCGCGTCGATGACCATTCGCAAGATGCGCAAAGACCCACTCCAGATCGGTGACTTGATCAAGAACAACACCCTGACGGATGAAATGGCGACGTTTCTCAAGGCCTGCGTCAATGCGCGCATGAACATTGTCGTGGCCGGTGGTGGTTCCTCCGGAAAGACCACCACGCTCAACGTGCTTTCCAGCTTTATCCCCGGCGACGAGCGCATCATCACCATCGAAGATGCCGCGGAGTTGCAGCTGCGACAGATTCACGTCATCAGCCTGGAGTCACGGCCGACCAACGTGGAAGGCAAAGGTGGGGTCAGCATCCGCGACCTGGTGATCAACACCCTCCGAATGCGGCCCGACCGGATCGTCGTCGGAGAGGTCCGAAGCGGCGAGGCGCTGGACATGCTTCAGGCCATGAACACCGGCCATGATGGCTCCTTGACCACGGTCCACTCCAATACACCACGAGACACGATCTCCCGGCTCGAGACGCTGGTGCTGATGGCCGGCATGGAGCTGCCGTCGCGCGCCATCCGGGAGCAGATTGCCTCTGCGATCAACATCATCATCCAGCAGAACCGTCTGCGGGACGGCTCGCGCAAGATCACCTACATCTCCGAGGTGACGGGGATCGAGGGCGACCAGATCTCGCTCCAGGACATCTTCGTCTACAAACAATCCGGATACGAGAACGGGAAGGTCACCGGCATGCTCACCGCTACCGGAGCGATTCCGCACATCATGGAAACGCTCGAGTCGACCGGCAACGCGGTCCCGGTCAGCTTTTTTGACCCTCATCCCGACAGCGGCTTCGTCCGGCCGAAACGCCTGTCGGTCGTCAAGAACGCCGCCTAAAACCTTTCAGGGCCCAGGACGGCGCTCTAGCCGAACGCCGGCGGCCGCTTCGATCCGGCCGAATAACGCCGGCGCCAACGTCCAAACATACACGTGGCTCAGCGCCGCCTTGAACCTCGAGTTGCCGCGGGCTTCTCCCTCGATCTGACCGATGAATTCGGACGCGTGGGCCCGGATGAACTCTTCGAGTTCGCCGGCGGCTACCACGTGGAGCACCCCCTCGTCATGGGCTTTGTGGACAAGCTCGAGGACCAGGAGCCATGCCTCAGGCGGGTCGTCCTGAATCAGGTCCCTCGCTACCTCCCACGCCCAGAAATCGAAGCCGGTGGGGCGCACGTAATGTCGGATCAACGTGTCGGCCACGAAGTCTCGGCCGAACAGTGGGTAGAGGTTGCTCGTCCCGCGACTCGGCCAGCCCTTAACGGCCGATGCCATCTTTGGGCTCGTCTTGGCGATCGACACAGCCTCACCCAGCAGTCGGTCCCCGCCACATTCCAGCGTCATTCGCAGTGGGGCGTACGCCAGTCTCTGGATGACCTGGTCGTCGGGCGCTTCGGCGATCAGGTCCTGGAGAATGCGCCACCAGGCACCTGGATTCGCGCAGACTCGGGCGCGCAGTTCCTCTACCTTCTCGCTGGTATCCAAAGACAGCAGGCCGCCGGCCCAAGCCTCGCACTCGGCCCGGATGACGTCCTCCTCGGCGCTCGTCATATGCAGGAGCATCCCCAAATTGAGTTGAAGCTTTCGCGCGCTATATTCAAGCCGTGCCCGCCAAAGAGGCGACACCGTTCTCGCTCGAGCTCGACCGGCGGGTCGAGGAGGGCGCTCTTGGAACGCTCTACGAGAAGCTGCCGGACAGCCAGGTCCGCTGCTACGCGTGCGCGCACCGGTGCCTGATCAAAGACGGCCTGCGCGGGATCTGCAAGGTTCGCTACAACCGCGGCGGCACGCTGATGGTCCCCCGAGGCTACGTCGGTGCTCTGCAGTGTGACCCGATCGAGAAGAAGCCGTTCTTCCATGCCTTTCCCGGTACAGACGCGCTCACCTTCGGCATGCTTGGGTGTGATCTGCACTGCAGCTACTGCTTCACCGGCGACGTTCAAGTCGCCATCAATTCTGGAATGCGACGCCTGGTCGACCTCTGGGAAGAATCGACTGTTGATCCAGGCGGTGATGCGGGGCGGCGCCGGCCACGCCCGGGGCTGACCGCTCCCGGACGCGATGGTCGCCAGCACGATGTGCGCTGGGTCTTCCGCCATGACTACGAGGGAGAACTTGTCCGTGTCGCGCCGCGCCTGCTGATACCCTTCGAGGCCACACCCGAGCACCCCGTCCTCGCCACTGCGAGTCCCGGAATTGATGAGCCGCACTTCGTTCCCGCCGGGGAGCTTACGACCCGACACTTTGTCTGCGTCCCACTTGGGGGAGCCCTGGACTTCTTTGCGGTCGACGAAATCAGCCTGCTGCCGTACCGTGGACCGGTCTTCAACATGGAGACCGATGGACCGCATACTTATCTCGCAAACCAAGCGGTTGTTCACAATTGCCAGAACTGGGTGACGTCGCAGGCGCTGCGTGATCCGGGGGCGCTCGCCGATCCGATGGATGTCACGCCGCGGCAACTGGTCGACATCGCGCAGCGTCAGGGCGCCAGCGTGGTCGCCACCTCCTACAACGAACCCCTGATCACCTCGGAGTGGGCGGTCGAGGTCTTCAAGGAGGCACGGCCGCGTGGCTTTACCACGGCCTACATCTCGAACGGCAACGCCACCAGGGAGGTCCTGGAGTACATCCGGCCCTGGACCGACCTCTACAAGATCGACCTCAAGTCATTCCGCGATAAGAACTACCGGTCGCTGGGGGGCAAGCTGGAGAACATCGTCAACGGCATCCAGATGGTGCACGAGATGGGCTTCTGGCTGGAGATCGTGACGCTGATCATCCCGGGGTTCAACGACAGCGACGAAGAGCTGGGCGATATCGCCCGCTTCCTCAGCGGCCTGTCGCCCAGCATCCCCTGGCACGTCACGGCCTTCCACAAGGACTACAAGATGCAGGACCCGGACAACACCACGCCCGAGACCCTGCTGCGGGCCGCCCGCATCGGCGAGGCGGCCGGCCTGCAGTACATCTACGCCGGCAACCTCCCCGGCCGGGTGGGCCGGTACGAAGACACCCGCTGCCCCCGCTGCCAGACCACCCTGATTCGGCGGATGGGCTACCGGATCCTCGAGGATCGGCTCACCGGCCGGGGAAGCTGCTTCAGCTGCCGGCAGCCGATCCCCGGAGTTTGGCGCGCCACGCCCACAGCCTAGTTTCGTACGCGCTGCACTAGAATGAACGCTGGTCGTGCCAACTGAACTCAGCCGCCGGGAGTTTTCCTGGGTCCTCGGCGGCCCCCAGGGTGGGGGCATCAACGCCTCAGCGGAGATCTATGCCAAGGCGCTGAGCCGCGGTGGTCTCCACGTCTTCGCCAATATCGAGTTCCACTCGAACATCATGGGCAAGCACAGCTACTACCGGGTCACGGCCGCGCCGGTGCCAGTCCATTCCCACGTCGACGAGATCCACATGCTGGTGGCGCTGGACCAGGAGTCCCTGTTCGGCGACGCCCCCGAGCGCAAGCACTATCCGAGCCACACGGGTCATGTCCACCAGGTAGCGCGCGGCGGCGGCGTCATCTACGACGCCGACCTGAAAATCGACCCGGGCCAATTCGGTCGGGACGACATCAACCTCTATCCGATTCCCTTTTTCGAGGTCCTGGAAGAGGCCCTCAAGGAAGTGGGCAAGGGTGGTCAGTCGCGCAAGTACATCGTCATGCGCAACACCGTGGCCCTGGGCGCGTCGATCGGCATCTCCGGTTACGACGAGGAGCTGCTCTTCGAGGCGATCCGCAACGAGTTCAAAGGCCGGAAAGCGGAAGCCGCCGAGATGAACGTGGCGGCGGTCCGGGCCGCGGCCGCCTACGCGCGCAGCCACTTCACCGCCAAGCCCGAGCGCCGGCTGCTGCCGGTCCCCGTCGAACAACGAAAGACCCGGATGTTGATCAAGGGCTTCCAGGCCGTCGGTATCGCCAAGCTCAAGGCCGGCCTCGGCATGCAGACCTACTACCCGATCAGCCCGGCGACCGACGAGAGCGTCTACCTGGAGCAGAAAGGCCCCCAGTATCAGTGCACGGTCGTCCAGTGTGAGGACGAGATCTCCAGCATCAACATGGCGATCGGCGCGGCGCACATGGGCGTGCGGGCCGCCACGTCCACCGCCGGCCCGGGTTTTGCCCTGATGTCCGAAGGGTTCGGCTTCGCCGCCATCACAGAGGCCCCGGGACCGGTCGTCTTCCTCTGGCAGCGTGGCGGGCCGAGCACCGGCCTCCCCACGCGCACCGAGCAGGCGGACCTGCAATTCGCGCTGCATCCCGCGCATGGTGACTTCCCGCACATCGTCGTCGCGCCGGGCGATATCGACGAATCCTTCATCGACAGTTTCGAGAGCTTCAACTGGGCCGATCGCTACCAGATGCCGGTCATCGTGCTGCTCGAGAAGTTCCTGGCCTCATCGATGTTCACAAACGATGGCATCGACATGAGCAAGCTCAAGATCGACCGCGGACTGATCCATCAGCCGGCCGACGCGGACGGCGATGGCTACCGCCGTCATGCCATCACCACCGACGGCATCAGTCCCCGCACCCTGCCTGGGATGCCGGGCGGGATCTTCTCGACCACCAGCGACGAGCATGACCCCGAGGGCCACATCACAGAAGGCATCGAAAACCGCATCGCCATGATGCGCAAACGGATGGCGAAGCTCGAAACGGCCGCCCGCGAGATTCCGGCCTCGACCAAGTTCACCCTGCACGGTCCGCGCAACGCCGACCTGACGCTGGTGGCCTGGGGCGCGACCAAGGGCGCCATCCTCGACGCCACGAGCGAGCTCGAGAATGACGGCCGCTCGGTGAACTTCCTGCAAATCCGCCTGATGCGGCCCTTCCCGGCCGATGCCGTGGCGGCGATCCTGCGGAACGCCAGGCTGACGGTGCTGATCGAGAACAATTACTCGGCGCAGCTCGGCGCCCTGATTTCCGAGCAGACGGGTATCGTCCTCGACCACCACGTGCTCAAGTACGACGGCCGGCCCTTTTCGCGGAACGAGATCGTCGAGGGCGTGCGGTCGGCCCTGTCCGAGCAAAAGAAAGAGGTCATGGTGTCCCATGCCTGAGGCTGCGGCGGCCGCCGCCCCCAAGAAGTTTGCGCTGCAGCAGTACAAGACGGAAGTCCATGTCGACTGGTGTCCCGGTTGCGGCGACTTCGGCATCCTGAGCTCGATCCAGCAGGCGCTCTATCAGCTCCAGATCCCGCCCTACCGAGTCGCGATGATCTCCGGCATCGGCTGCTCCGGCAAGACAGCGCACTATATCGATACCTACGGACTACATACCCTCCATGGGAGGGCGCTCCCGGTCGCGACCGGCGCCAAACTCGCCAACAACCAGCTGACCGTGGTCGCCGTGGGCGGCGATGGCGATGGTTATGGCATCGGCGCCGGCTACTTCGTCAACACCGGCCGCCGCAACGTCGACATGACCTACATCGTCTTCAACAACGGCGTCTACGGGTTGACGAAAGGCCAGGCTTCGCCAACGCTCGCGAAAGGGTTGAAGACGAAATCGATGCCGGAAGCCTCGATCCAGGAAGGCGTCAACCCGATCGCCCTCGCGCTCGGCGCCGGATACACCTGGATCGGCCGGGGCTACGCTCTCGACGTCAAGAGCCTGGTCTCCCTGATGGTGCAGGCGATCAACCACAAAGGGACGTCCTTCCTGGACGTCTTTCAGACCTGCCCCGTGTACAACGACCTCCGCACCAAGGAGTGGTACGCGGGCGAGGATATTGGTCGGACTCGCATTCGGAAGCTGGACGCCGACGCAGGATGGGATCCGGTTGTGAAGGACCCAACCAGCATCGACGAGATCGTGGAGAAGAAGGGCCTGGCGTTGCGAGCCTCCTACGAGACCACAGACAGCCTGGCGACGGGCGTGTTCTACTCCATTCAGCTGCCGACCTACGATGAGCAGCTGGCCCTAAAGGTCCCGGCGCTCAAAGATCACCCGCTGGTCGACTTGCCGCTGTACCAGCGCGACGTCGACCCCCTCTTCGCCGAGCTGGCGTAGCGGCTCGCGGCCCGGCTGGCGGTGGACCTGCGCATCCTCGCCGTCAGCGATGAGGTCGAGCCCCAACTGGTGGACGAGCGGACGGTGGCGGCGCAGGGTCGGATCGACCTGGTGATCGGCTGCGGCGACCTGCCGGCCGACTACCTCGACGTGCTGTCCACCGTTTACACCGCGCCGTTGCTCTTCGTGCGCGGCAACCACGACCTGCCAGGACGCCAGGGTGACTACCCGCTCGCCGCCGAGATCGATGGGCGAGTCGTGAGGGAGCAGGGGCTGCTGATCGCCGGTCTCGAAGGATCGATTCGTTACAGCGACGGCCCCCATCAGTACACCGAGCGGCAGATGATGGCCAAGGTGCTGGCGCTGCGCGTCCGGCTTGGGCCGCGGCGCCTCGATATCCTCATCGCCCATGGCCCGCCTGCTGGGGTCAACGAGGGCACCGATGCGCCGCACCGCGGGCTGAAGGCGGTGCGCCGGGCGGTCGAATGGATGCGCCCACGGCTCCTCCTGCACGGGCACGTCCATCCCTACGGCCGCGAGATACCGCGTGAGGCCCAGCTGGGTGAGACCCGCGTCATCAACGTCGTCGGCCACCGGCTGATCGAGCTCGCCCCGCGATGAAACAGCTGAGGGCCCGGGCTGATTTCGAGACGGCCCGCATCCAGGCCTTCCTCCGCGATGCCGGCTCGGTGCTCCGCGGCGATACCAGGCCCTTGCTCTCCTTCGACGAGGTGCGGCGCGCCGCCCGGCTCGAGGGACAGTCGTACCGCGGGCTCAAAGACGTCCCGATCGCCGACATTCGCGGCTCAGTGGGACGCCCGAACGACTTCGACGCCTCCTTTCTTCCGGTCAAGCCCCAGATGCGAAAGCGTTGGGCGCAACTCGATGCAGCGATGCGTCGAGGCGAAGCGGTGCCCCCGATCGAGGTGTATCACCTCGGTGACGTCTACTTCGTCAAGGATGGGCATCACCGGGTTTCGGTGGCCCGTCACCTTGGATGGAAAACCATCCCGGCCCGGGTGATCGAGGTGCGAACCCGAGCGCCCCTGACCGGTGACATGGATGCCGCCGCCCTCCTCCAGGCCAGGGAGTACGTCGACTTCCTGGAGCGCACCCAGCTCGACCGGGTGCGACCCCAGGCCTCGATCGCGGTCAGCCGGCTGGGGCGTTACGGCCGGATCTTCGAGGACATCCTCGGGCATCGCTACTTCATGGGGCTGCAACAATACCGCGAGGTCGATATCGCCGAGGCCAGTGCCAGCTGGTACGACAACGTCTACAAGCCGATCGCCGACCTGATCCGCGAGTACGACATCCTGGCGCACTTCCCGGGAAGGACGGAAGCGGACCTCTA
>WNEY01000359.1_pt1 | contig 27542 bp, 25 predicted proteins | sample 5400531 | NCBI WGS metagenome assembly WNEY01 (sample SAMN13153338, study PRJNA577476) | soil metagenome | isolation source: 200 cm saprolite under Douglas fir tree site 1 | place: USA:California | collected 2015-04-18
TCAGGTCGGAGGCGCCGTTCATCACCTTGGGACCGTCGAGGAAGCCGGGGTCGGAATTGATGAAACCGCCGAGACGCACCACCCGCGCGACCTTGTCGAGATCGCCGAGCGCCGCCTTGACCTGCGCCAGCAGGTTGACTGCGCAGGCGCGGGCCGCTTTTTGGCCGTCCTCGGACGATACGCCGCCGCCGAGCTTGCCCTTGGCGACGAGCTTGCCGCCGGCGTCGAGGCAGATCTGCCCGGATACGAACAGCAGCGCGCCGACACGCACGAAGGGGATGTAGTTGGCGACCGGACTTGCCGGCGTTGGGAGAGCGATTCCGAGTTCCGCCAGCTTTTTCTCGACGGTTCCGGCCATGATGTTCTCCCTCTGTCGATGCCCGTGCCCGGGCGGTGGCGCCCTGTCTTCGCCGATCGAGCGCCGTCGTGCAAGCCGCCGGCAAATCGCGGGCCGGCGGCGACGCGCGTTCGGCAGGGCGCGGTTGCAGCGGGCGGGCCGCGACCATATGTTGCGCCGCAAGCGTGCCGGCATGGAGGCCCATTCCGATGACGATCCTCGGTAGATGCGTGTTCGGCATTTCCGCAGCTCTCGTGATTGCGGCGGCGGCGGGCTTCGAGCCGCCGCCGCGCGCCCTCGCCGCGACCGTCGAGCTTGCGTCCCACCGCGCGATCTACGAGCTCAAGCTCGCCGAGACCCGCGGCAATTCCTCGACGGTGTCCGCGCGCGGGCGAATTCTCTATGATTTCTCCGGCAGTGCCTGCGAGGGCTACGCGCTGCAGTTCCGGCAGGTCTCGGAGCTCGACAACGGCGAGGGCAAGGTCACGCTCAGCGACTTGCGCTCCACCAGCTGGGAAGACGGCGCCGCCGCGAAATTGATCTACCAGTCGCAGAACTACGTCAACGAGACGCTCATCGACACGGTCGATGGACACGCCGACCGCCAAGCGGACAAGGTCGTGGTCAGCCTACGGAAGCCGGTCGACAAGACGTTCGATCTCGAGTCGATGGTCGCCTTTCCGACCGAGCACATGCGCCGGATCATCGAGGCGGCGCGGGCGGACAAGACCATCCTGGAGCTGCCGGTCTACGACGGCTCGGACAAGGGCGAGAAAATCTACAACACGCTCACCGTCATCGGCCGGGCCATCGCGCCGAACGAGCGCGCTCCGACCGATGCCGCCGCCGGCAATGCGGCGCTCGCGGGACTCACGCGCTGGCCGGTCACCGTGAGCTATTTCGACCGCGCCGCCAATCCCGGCGACCAGGTTCCCGTCTACTCGATCAAGTTCGAGCTCTACGAGAACGGCATCTCCCGTGCCTTGATGCTCGACTACAACGATTTCGCCATCAGCGGCGAGTTGACCTCGATCGAGATCCGGGAAAGCAAGCCCTGCAAGTGACGGGACGCCGCTAGCTAGAGCATTTTCAGGAAAAAGCCTGCCCCGGACCTGAGCCGGGGTGGGAGCCGGTTTTCCGTCCGAAAATGCGACCACGCAAAAAAGCGAGAGCGCATTCAGCTTGCCGCAAGCTGAATGCGCTCTTAGGAGACGATGAGAGGGCCGGTCTCCCGGCCCTCTTTCATTTCTGCTGCGTGTCCGCCTCGCCTGATCAGGCGGGGACGTGCGGTGGCTTGCGATGCACCAACCACAGCTCGACTGCCGCGAGCACCGCCACGACGATGCCGACGATCACATGGTTACGCATCGCCATCGCATTCTCCGCGAATTCGAGGGTCCAGGGCGCAGTAATGAGCCATAGGCCAAGAGCGAGATTGATCCACTCTTCCCATTCCGCGAAGGCCGCGAGCGCAGCGATCGCGACCACCGCGATCACCGCGCCGAAGATCCAGGCGTTCCATCCGGCGGCACCGCCGGCGAACCCGAAAATCCACGGCGTCAGGAACAACCATCCGCCGAGGATCAGATTGATCACATCGACGAAGGCCTCGTTTCTCCATTTCTGCATGTCGACCTCCTGTAACGAAGGCACACCTACGGCATAGATAATCCTGGGCAATTTTCTTTCAAGCTTGTTTGTGCAACGCGAACAAATTTTGTGCAACGCGAAACGACGCCGCCGCCACACTGTTGCAGGCGTCACTCGGGCACCGCCCGTCCTCAGAGTCCGGCCAGCGCCTTCTCGTAATAGGACAGGTCGATGTACTGCTCCGGCGGCGGGGCGGTGCCGCCCCATTGGCCTTCGATCTCGGCGCGCAGCTTCAAGACGTTGCGGAAGCCCTCCATGTCGAGCTTGGCATCCTTGGCGATGCCGTCGGCCGGATCGGTCGCCACCGCGTAGGATTGCGCCGCGATCTCCGGCGTCAGCTTGAGCCGGTCGGCCAATAGCGCGATCGTCTCCGCCTTGTTGGCGGGATCGAGCGCCCAGCGGCGGCCCTCGACATAGGCGCGGATGTAGCGCACCACCGTGTCGCTGTTGGCCTTCGCCCACGCGCGCATGACGAACGCCCCGTCGGCCTGGTAGGCGCCGACCGCCCGCGCGGCCGCGCCCATGTCCTTCAATCCGGCCTGCGCGGCCCGGAACGAGAACGGCGGGCCGAGCACGGCCGCGGCGTTGGCCTTGTCCTTGACCATGGCGTCGAGCCGGATCGGCGTGCCCCCGAGCGCCTTGACCTGATAGTCGCCCCTGTTGAGGCCGTTGTCCTTGAGCACCTTGTAGAGCAGCAGCGCGTAGGCGGTGTTGGGCGCGTCGACCACCACGGCCTGGCCGCGCAGCTCGGCGTAAGACTTTATCTCCGGCTGGACGAAGATGCGGTTGAAGCCGTTGTCGCCGCCGGTGAGGATGGCGACGTCGGCCTTGGCCAGCTCGACCATGGCGACCGCGTTGTCGACCGCGGCATGCGCGATCTGATGGTTGCCGTCGGCGAGACCGTTGCGCAGCACGTTGGAGTTCGGCGTGTTGAGAAGCTCGACGGCGAGGCCGTGCTTGGCGAACAGGTTCTTGTGTTGGGCCGCGAAGATCGAGAGGTTGGAGAGGCCCGGGAATACCATGACCTTCAGCGCGGTCTCGGCCTGCGCAACGGCGCTGCCCCCGAATATCGCCGCCGCGGCCAGCGCTGCGATCGTCAGCCTGCTCTTGAGCTTGGTCATTGCCGTGATTCCTCCGCTGCACTCGTTCGCCGGTTTCGCTGAAAGTCTAGCATGGAATCCGTTTGATAGCTCGGCCGGCCGCCCGTGCGATCCGAGGCATCATTCGTCGTCGTCCTCGCCCTCGAGCGAAAGCCCCTTGATGACGGCGTCGTCGCCGAACTTCTCGCGCAGCCGGTCGATCGCCTGCTCGGCCTCGGCGGTGCGGCGATCGATGAGATCGGCGAAGTCGGCGCCGTCGGCCTCGCACAGCGACGAGAGGCCGATGCCGATCAGGCGGAACTTGGTGCCATCGGTTTCGCGCGCCAGCAGGTCGCGCCCGGCGGCGAAGATGCGGGCGGCGAGCTGGGTAGGGTGCGCGAGCGACTGCGCCCGCGTCCGGATGCGGAAATCGGCGGTCTTGAGCTTGAGCGTGACCGTGGTGCCGGCGAGCGTGCCGGCCTTGAGGCGGGCGGAAACCTTCTCGGCGAGCCGCCACAGCCGGAGCTCGAGCGGCCGGAAATCGGCGATGTCGGAATCGAAGGTGGTTTCCGCCGAGATGCTCTTCGACTCGCGCTCGGCCCTGACCGGGCGGTCGTCGATGCCGCGCGCGAGCCGGGAGAGCCGCGCACCCTCGGCGCCGTAGCGGCGGGTCAATTCGATCTCGCCGGCGCGCTGCAGGTCGCCGATGGTGCGCAGGCCGTCGCGGGCGAGCCGCTGCTGCGCCATCTTGCCGACGCCGAAGATCAACGTCACCGGCTTCGGCGCGAGCAACGCCGCCGCCTCGCGGCGGCCGAGCACGGCGAAGCCGCGCGGCTTGTCGAGGTCGGAGGCGATCTTGGCGAGGAACTTGTTGGACGACAGCCCGATCGACACGGTGATGCCGAGCGACCGTTCGACCTCGCCGGCAAAGCCCGCGAGCGCCTGCGCCGGCGACATTCCGTGCAGGCGCGCGGTGCCGTGGAGATCCATGAACGCCTCGTCGATCGATACCGGCTCGACCAGCGGCGTGAGCTTGAGCATGAGGGCGCGCACCTCGCGCCCGACCCGCGCATATTTCTCCATGTCCGGCCGGACCACCGCGGCGTGCGGGCAGAGGCGCCGTGCCTCGAACATGGGCATGGCCGATCTGACGCCGAAGGTGCGGGCGACGTAGCACGCGGTGAGCACGACGCCGCGCCGGCGGCCGCCGACGATCACCGGCTGGTCGGCGAGCGAGGGGTCGTCGCGCTTCTCGATCGTGGCATAGAAGGCGTCGCAATCGACGTGGGCGATGACGAGCGTATCGATCTCGGGGTGACGCAACAGTCGCGGCGAGGCGCAGGCGGAGCAACGGGCCGCTTGCTCCGGCACCTCGCAGCGGCAGTCGCGGCAGAAGCCGGGCATGGTCCCCCCGCGCGTCGACTTAATCGCCCGCCGCGGCCCGCGCGCCTCGATCACGGCGTGTCGGGTTCCCAGCGGGCGTCCGCGATCATATCACGCGCGCGGACGACCTCGCCCGGATCGATGCCGTGGTCCGCCGCGAAGGCGCGCAGCAGCGGCTCGTCGCCGGAGACGTGATCGAGCACGCCGGCGAGAAACCGCGGCTCGCGCGCGGCCGTGCGGATGGAGGCGGGTCCAATTCCGGTAATCGCCAGGAACCGGCCGAGCCGCTCGGGCTCGGCGGCGATGAAGCCGAGCGCCGCGATCGCCAGCGCCTCGGCTGCTTCCCGCTGCGCCTCGCTTTCCGACGGGCGCCGATGCCGCATCGCAATCTCCACGCTGGCTCACCGCCGCTCCCTCGGCGGCAGAGTGCAGAATACCGCCGATCGTCCGATTCGAGCCCGGCGATTCCCCGCGAGGGATCCGAACAGGCGGCACAAAATCAAGTCCCTCGACGGCGAGGGAAGATGTCGGGTAGGGGAGGGACGGCAGAGCATTTTCAGGAAAGAGCTTGCCCCGGACTCGATCCGGGGTGGGAACCGGTTTTCCGTCCGAAAATGCGGCCACGCAGAAAGACCGGAGCGCATCCAGTTTCCGTCGAAACTGAATGCGCTCCAGGCCACGAAGGAGGCAAGCTATGCGCAAGAGCCATCTGTCCGTCGCCGGATTGAGCGTTCTTTTCGCCCTGGGGCTCGCGGTGTGGGAGGTGTACTTCTTCTGGTTCGCCGGAGCGTTCAAGAGCCTCGAGGGGAAGCTCGGCCTGTTCACGCCCGACCGGCTGGGCTTCAACATGGCCTGGCTCGCCGCCATCTATCTTTCCTACCAGCTCATCTCGATTCCGTTCAGCTTGCCTTCAGCCGCCAACCGGTTTCTCGGCGTCGTGGACGGCATGGCGTCGCTCGTGCCGCTCGCGATCGTGCTGATCGCCGTGTTCGGAAAGCCGCACCTCGTCGCAACGCCGCAACGGTGGGAGGCGGCCTTGCTCCTCATCTTCGTCACCCTGGTCGACCTGTTCGGCGGCTACACCTTCAACATCGCGCTCAGTCGCCGGATCATGGACATCGCCCCCGCCACGTCGAGCTGAGGCCGTTCGGTGCGCGGGGATGCCCTTGCTCGGTCCGTTGCGCTCGCCCGGCGCCGAGGCGACCGGCGGCGTCGGCCGCCGGCCCCGGCGCACCGGGCGCCGGGGACGAAGGATATGGGTTGCGATCGACCGGAAGTGTCCGCACCACGCGAGGGACCGCCGCGAAGTGCGCGATTTCCCATGATTTCGGCCCATTTGCGGGTTACGCGGAATCCGCGCCGCTCACGGTTAACGTTTGCGTTTCCGTAACGTATCGGAACTAGTTTTCACGATATGCCCGCGTGAGTTCCGGGGCATCGAGCCCGCGGCCGCAATAGGCATTGGCGCGGACGCCTGGAAGGTCGGGGGATGTCGAAGACGGTCATGATCGTGGAAGACAACGAGCTCAACATGAAGCTCTTCCACGACCTGTTGGAGGCGCACGGCTACCAGACCGTCGCGACCCGCAACGGCATCGAGGCGCTCGATCTCGCGCGCAGGCATCGCCCCGATCTGATCCTGATGGACATTCAGCTGCCGGAAGTCTCCGGTCTCGAGGTGACCAAGTGGCTCAAGGAAGATCCGGAGCTCAAGGCCATTCCGGTCGTGGCGGTGACCGCCTTCGCGATGAAGGGCGACGAGGAGCGCATCCGCGAGGGCGGTTGCGAAGCCTATCTGTCGAAGCCGATCTCGGTGGGCAAGTTCATCGAGACCATCCGCCACTTTCTGGGACCAGCGTGAGGGGCCGATGACCGCCCGCATTCTCGTCGTCGATGACGTGCCGGCCAACGTCAAGCTGTTGGAGGCGCGGCTGTCCGCCGAGTATTTCGACGTTCTCACCGCCATGAGCGGCGCGGAGGCGCTCGCGGTCTGCGAGCGCGCGGACTGCGACATCGTGCTGCTCGACGTGATGATGCCCGACATGGACGGCTTCGAGGTGTGCCGCCGCCTCAAGGCAGGTTTGGCCACCCACCACATCCCGGTCGTGATGGTGACCGCGCTCGACCAGCCGTCGGATCGGGTCCGCGGCCTCGAGGCGGGGGCCGACGATTTCCTGACCAAGCCGGTCTCCGACGTCGCGCTGATCGCCCGCGTTCGCTCGCTCGCGCGCCTCAAATTGATGACCGACGAGATGCGCATGCGCGCCCTCACCTCCCGCGATATCGGCATCGAGAGCCCGGAGCGCGAGGCCATCGCCGAGGCCGGCCGCGGCGGACGCATTCTCATCGTCGACGACCGGGCGTCCTCCTACGAGCCGGTCGCCGCCATGCTCGCCGGCGAGCATTCGACCGACATCGAGGCCGATCCCAATGCCGGCTTGTTCCACGCCGCGGAGGGCAATTACGATCTCTTGATCGTGTCGCTCGCGCTCGAGGATTTCGACTCGCTGCGCCTGTGCAGCCAGGTCCGTTCCCTCGACCGCACCCGCAACGTGCCGATTCTGGCGATTTCGGATCCCGGGAGCGATGCCCGGCTCGTTCGCGGGCTGGAGATCGGCATCAACGACTTTCTCTCCCGGCCGGTCGACAAGAACGAGCTCCTGGCGCGCGTGCGCACCCAGATCCGCAAGCGGCGCTACACCGAGCGGCTGCGCGACAACGTGCAGATGTCGATCGAGATGGCGATCACCGACGCGCTGACCGGGCTTTACAATCGCCGTTACATGGAGACCCACGTCGGCACCCTGGTCGAGCAGGCCGCCGCGCGCGGCAAGCCGCTCACCGTGCTGGTGCTCGACATCGACTACTTCAAGTCGATCAACGACACCCACGGGCACGATGCCGGCGACGACGTGCTGCGCGAGTTCGCGCTGCGCATCCGTCGGTCGATCCGCGGCATCGACCTCGCCTGCCGCTACGGCGGGGAGGAGTTCGTCGTGGTGATGCCGGAGACCGACCTGGCGGTGGCGACCATGGTGGCCGAGCGGCTGCGCCGGCGCGTCGCCGGCGAGCCGTTCGCGATCCAGCAGGGCTCACGCGGCATCGAGGTCACCATCTCGATCGGGATCGCCGCGCTGGCGCCGGGCGACAATCCGGCGAGCGTGCTCAAGCGCGCCGACCAGGCGCTCTACCGCGCCAAGCGCGACGGCCGCAATCGCGTGGTCCCGGACGCGGCGTGACGGCGAGGTCCGCCGCTGTCGCGCGTTTGCGCCGCGGTCAACCCTAATGCTTTAGGTTGACCGATTTCTCTCCGTTTTCCACAAGGTAAATTGTTGATTTCCGAGGCGGTTGCGCTACTTTGCGCCGGACGGTGGAAAAAGCCTCGCGGCCTGCGGGCGCACGGGCGGGGGCGGCAGCGATACCACCTATCATATTGATAACCCTACGGAATGCTCAGGTCCGCCGCATCTCCTGGGTCCGTGGGGTTCGGCCGGTTCGGGAGCGGTACGAGTGGCCTCCTCATGACGCCGCTCCCGACCGGCCACCTATGTCCGGGCGGCCGCCCACCTATCCACAGCTGATTTCTGCAAAATAAAAAGGCGCCCGGCGGTCGCGGGGCGCCTTCGGCTTGTCTGCCGCTCGCCGGCTACTTGATCTTGGATTCGCGAAACTCGACGTGCTTCTTGGCGACCGGATCGTATTTCTTCTTCACCAGCTTGTCGGTCATCGTGCGCGAGTTCTTCCGCGTCACGTAATAGAAGCCGGTGTCGGCGCTGGAAACCAGCTTCACCTTGATGGTCGTGGCCTTCGCCATGGCGGACCTCGCTCGCGTGGACGTGCGCGGAACCTAGCGGCTCGTCCGCCGATGTCAAGGAACCGCCGGCATCGCGCGGATCACAGCAGCTCGCGACGAAAACGTCCGCGCGGCATGCTGTAGAACGGAACCGGGAGGTCGTGCCTGAAGCCGTCGGCGATGCGGGCGTCGAGCTCCTCCAGCATCACGCCGGTGACCGCCGGCATGTCGAGCTGCTTGGCCTCGGAGAGCGGCATCCAGACGAGCTCGATGAGCTCCGCCTCGGGGCCGGTCACGCCCTCGACGCGATGCGCGATCGTCTCGGCATCCATGGTGAAGAAGCGGGCATCGAAGCGCCGCGGCCGGCCGGCCGGGGTGATGGCGCGGCCGATGAACCGCAACGCGCCGAGGTCGGGCAGGATCTTCGCGCTCGCAAAGCCCGTCCACGGGCCGTCGGGAACCGTGACCAAGCCGTCGCCGCGCACGCCGAGCACGAGGCCGGTCTCCTCGAACGTCTCGCGAATGGCGGCGAGCGCGAGCGCGCGCGCCTTCGCCGGGCTCGCGCGTTGCACCCGCTTCATCAGATGCGCCTCGGCGTGCGGGTCGAGCCCGCTCGCGACCGGCATCAGCCGATCGGCGGCGTCGACCCGGCCGCCGGGAAAGACGAATTTTCCCGGCATGAACTTGTGGCGCTGGTGCCGCTTGCCGAGCAGGACCTTGGGCACGCGCCCGGACCGGTCGACCAGGATCAGCGTCGCCGCATCCTTCGGCCGCACATAGGGCGAGGTGAGGTCGCGCTCGACCTCGTTCATCCGCTTGACGAAGCGGTTCATGCGCTCGAGACGATCTCCGTACACGTCGCGCATGGTTTGGCTCATGGTTTTGCGCTTCGTCGTTTGCCGCCGCGTGCCGCGCGCCTCGTGGAATGTCTGCCCGCGATGCGCGGTGGCCCCCGCTTGCGCCCGTCACGGCGGCCCTCGGAGAGGATCTCGAACCGCAGCGCGCCCGCGACCGGCGCCGCTTCGACGAGGCGGACGGTGACGCGGTCGCCGAGGCGGTAGGTCTCGCCGCTGCGGTCGCCGATCAGGGAATGGCGGTCCTCGTGGTAGCGGAAGTACTCGCTGCCGCCGATGGTGCGCGCGGGAACGAAACCGTCGGCGCCGGTGTCGTCGAGCTTGACGAACAGGCCGGCGCGGGTCGCGCCGGAAACGTGGCCCTCGAAGGTCGCGCCGATCCGGTCGGCGAGGAAATGGGCGAGCAGGCGATCGAAGGTCTCGCGCTCGGCCTTCATGGCGCGGCGCTCGGCGGCCGAAATTTGCGCGCCGATCTCGCCCAGCCCCGCCGCGTCCTGATGGTCGGGTAGCGCACCCTCGCCGAGCCGCAAGGCGCGGATCAGGCCGCGATGGACGATGAGGTCGGCATAGCGGCGGATCGGCGAGGTGAAATGGGCGTAGCGGCGCAGGTTGAGGCCGAAATGCCCATAGTTCTCGGCGGCGTATTCGGCTTGCGCCTGGGTGCGCAGCACCACCTCGTTGACGAGCTTCTCGACGTCGCGCCCCTTCACCCGCGCAAGGATGCGGTTGAAGTGCTCGGCCCGCAAGGCGCCGGCCTTGGGCAGCGAAATGTCGAGGCTCTGCAGGAACTCGCGCAGCGCGTTCACGCGCGCGGGGTCGGGCTCGTCGTGCACGCGGTAGATCAGCGGCACGCGCGATTTCTCCAGGGTTTCCGCCGCCGCCACGTTGGCGAGGATCATGAATTCCTCGATCAGCCGGTGGGCGTCGAGGCGCTCGGGGGTCATCACGCGGTCGACGGTATTATGGGCGGTGAGGACGATCTTGCGTTCGGGAAGATCGAGATCGAGCGGCGCGCGGGCGTCGCGCGAGCGTTTCACCGCCCGGTAGGCGGTGTAGAGCGGCTCGAGAATCGAGGCGAGCAGGGGCCCGGTCGTGTCGTCCGGCCAGCCGTCGACGGCGGCCTGCGCCTGCACGTAGCTCAGCTTCGCGGCCGAGCGCATGAGCACGCGGTGGAAGCTGTGGGAGCGCTTGCGGCCATCGGCCCCGACCACGATGCGCACGGCGAGCGCGGCGCGGTCGGCGCCGGGACGCAGCGAGCAGAGGTCGTTGGAGATCCGCTCCGGCAGCATCGGCACGACCCGGTCGGGAAAATAGACCGAGTTGCCGCGGGTAAGCGCCTCGCGGTCGAGCGCGGACCCCGGACGCACGTAGTGGGCGACGTCGGCGATGGCGACGCTGATGACGTGGCCGCCGGGATTCGTGGGATCGGGGTCGGCGGCGGCATGCACCGCGTCGTCGTGATCCTTGGCATCGGCCGGATCGATGGTGATCAGCGGCAGCTCGCGCCAATCCTCGCGCCTTGCCAGGCCCGGCGGCGCCGCGGCTTCCGTCTCGGCAACGGCCGCGGCCGGAAAGACGTGGGGTATCCCATGGGCGTGGATCGCGATCAGGCTGACCGCGCGCTCGCTCTTGAGCGATCCCAGCGTCTCCTTCACCCGCGCGTTCGCGAGACCCTGGCCGCTCTTGCGCTCCGCCACCTCGACCGCGACGAGGTCGCCGTCCTGCGCGTCGCCGCCGGCGCCGGGCCCGATCGCGAGCTCGCGGCCGGCCTGCTTCTTGTCGATCGGAAGGAGCCGCCCGCCGCCGCCCGGCAGCGCCCGGAAGATGCCGAGCACGCGTTGCCGCGCCCGCTCGATGAGCTTGATCACGCGTCCGCGATGGCGGATCGCGTCGTCCTCATCCCCGGTTTCCTCGATCCGCAGCAGGGCGCGGTCGCCGACGCCGGCGACTTCGCCCGGCCGGGCCCGGCGCGGGACCTGCACGCGGATCTTCGGCGGCGGGCCGTGCGCGGCCTCGTCCCATTCGGTCGGCAGCGCGATCAGCTCGCCGTCCGCGTCGCGGGCGGCGATGTCGGCCAGCACCACGTGCGGCAACGCTCCCGGCCGATGCAGCTTCTTGCGCCGGTGCTCGATGCGGCCCTCATCGGCGAGCTCGCGCAGCATGCGCTTGAGCAGCACGCGGTCGGCGTTCTTCATGCCGAAGGCGCGCGCGATCTCGCGGGTCCCGATCTTGCCGGGCTCTCGGCCGATGAAGGCGAGGAGGTCGTCCTTGGAGGGGACGGAGGGTTTGGTGTGAGGATGTTTCATATGAGGGAGCAATGGTCAGTAGGTAATCAGCAATCGCCGGGGAATCCAGAGCGGGCTCGGGAGAATTGAACTCAGCGCGAGCAGCGAGCTCGGTCGGCTCCCTCCCCCGCTTGCGGGGGAGGGGTGGGGCGGGGGTCAGGAGCAGGTCGCAAGACAAGGCGTGGGGATTCACGCCGCAGCGCGCATGTTGACCCCCACCCGACAGCCTTTGCTTCGGAAGACGAAGCAAAGGCTGTCGACCTCCCCCTTGCAGGGGGAGGTATGGAGTCTGTGGCACGGGCTTCAGCGCACACCAACGAGCAGCGCGAGTTTTTGGTCGCCAAGTCGTCCTTCGCGTTTACCGTCGGATCACCGGCTCCTGCTTCGTCGTGCCGGCTTATTTTGGGTGCCGGCGGGGGGCTTCGCCGCGACGGCCTGCGGCTTCGCCGGGGCCTTGCGGGCGGTGCTGCGCGGCTTGGCCGGCGGTTTCTTGCCGCCGCCCCGCGCCGCGCGCGCCTCCAAGAGCCCGACTGCCTGCTCGAGCGTGACCGCCTCCGGCGTCAAGTCCGAGGGCAGCGTGGCGTTGACGCCGTCGTGGCTCACATAGGGGCCGTAGCGGCCGTTCTTGGCCACGATCGGGCCGCCCTTGTCGGGATGCTCGCCGAGCGCGCGGCCGGGATCGCCGCCGAAGCGGCCCTTGCGCGGGCCCTTGGCTTTCTTCTCCTCGATCAGGGCGACCGCGCGGTTGAGCCCGACCGTCAGCACGTCGTCGCCGGTCGTGAGATTGGCGTAGGTCTTGCCGTGCTGCACATAGGGTCCGAAGCGGCCGACGCCGGCGAGGATCGGCTCGCCGTCGTCGGGATGCCGGCCAATCTCGCGCGGCAGCGCGAGCAGCCCGAGCGCGCGGGTGAGGTCGACGTCGTCGGGAGAGAGTCCTTTCGGCAGCCCGGCGCGCTTGGGCTTCTCGCCCTCGACCGCCTCGCCGAGCTGCAGGTAGGGCCCGAACCGGCCGGTGCGCAACGTCACCTCGAGGCCGCTCGCCGGATCCTCGCCGAGCTTGCGGGTGCCGCCGTCTCCGTTCGCGCCGTTGCCGGGAGCGAGCTGCCGCGTGTAGCGGCATTCCGGATAGTTGCTGCAGCCGATGAAGCCGCCGAACTTGCCGAGCTTGAGCGAGAGCCGGCCGCTGCCGCAGGTCGGGCACAGGCGCGGATCGGTGCCGTCCGCGCGCGGTGGGAAAAGGTGCGGCGCCAGCATCTCGTCGAGCGCGTCGATGACCTGGGCGACCCGCAGCTCCTTGATGTCCCCGACTGCGGCGGTGAACTCGCGCCAGAAGTCCCGCAGCAGGTCGCGCCAGGCCATCTCGTTATTGGAGATGCGGTCGAGCTGCTCCTCCAGGCCGGCGGTGAAGTCGTACTCGACGTAGCGGGCGAAGAAGCTTTCGAGGAACGCGGTCAGCACCCGGCCCTTGTCCTCCGGGACGAGCCGCTTCCTGTCGATGCGCACGTAGCCGCGGTCCTTGAGCACCTGCAGGATCGAGGCGTAGGTCGACGGCCGGCCGATGCCGAGCTCCTCCATGCGCTTGACCAGCGAGGCTTCCGAGTAGCGCGGCGGCGGCTCGGTGAAGTGCTGGCCGGCGTCGATCTTGCGCTTGGCCAGCGGCTCGCCGGCGCGCATCTCCGGCAGGCGGCGGGATTCCTCGTCGTCCGCGTTGTCGTCCTCGCCTTCCTGGTAGAGGGTGAGGAAGCCGTCGAACTTCACCACCGTGCCGGTGGCGCGCAGATCGATAACCCTCTTCCCGCTTCCTCCCCCACTTGCGGGGGAAGTCTTCTCTTTCCCTCCCCCGCTTGCGGGGGAGGGTAGGGTGGGGGTGACGGTGGCGGTGATATCGGCGGTGGTGCGCTCGAGCTCGGCCGATTCCATCTGGCTCGCCATCATGCGCAGCCAGATCAGCTCGTAGAGCCTCGCCTGGTCGGGATTGAGGAACGATCTCGTCTGCCGCGGCCGGCGGGCGAGCTCGGTCGGCCGGATCGCCTCGTGCGCTTCCTGGGCGTTCTTGGCCTTGGTCTGGTAGCGGCGCGGGGACGGCGGCACATAACGCTCGCCGTAATCGGCGCCGATCACGCGGCGCGCGGCGGTAAGCGCCTCGTCGGCGACGTCGACGCCGTCGGTGCGCATATAGGTGATCAGGCCGACGGTCTCGCCCTCGATGTCGACGCCCTCGTAGAGCCGCTGCGCGATGCGCATGGTATGCGCGGGCGCAAACCCGAGCTTGCGGCTCGCCTCCTGCTGCAGGGTCGAGGTGGTGAACGGCGGCGGCGGATTGCGCCTCGCGGGCTTCGCCTCGACGTTGGCGACCACGAAGGCCGCGCGCTCGAGCGCCTGCTTGAAGGCTTCGGCCTGCGCGCCCGAGCCGATATCGAGCCGCTGGATCTTCTCCCCGTCGGCGCCGACGAGGCGCGCCTCGAAGGTGTCGCCGCGCGGCGTCGCCAGGGTCGCGATGAGCGACCAGTATTCGCGCGGGACGAATTTCTCGATCTCGAGCTCGCGGTCGCAGACGAGCCGCAGCGCCACCGACTGCACCCGGCCGGCCGAGCGCGCGCCCGGGAGCTTGCGCCACAGCACCGGCGAGAGCGTGAACCCGACGAGGTAATCGAGCGCGCGGCGGGCGAGGTAGGCGTCGACCAGCGCGCCGTCGATGTTGCGCGGGTGGCGCATAGCGTCGAGCACGGCCTGCTTGGTGATGGCGTTGAACACCACCCGCTCGACCGTCTGCTTGCGGATCGCATTCTTCTCCTTGAGCACCTCGAGCACGTGCCAGGAGATCGCCTCGCCCTCGCGGTCGGGGTCGGTGGCGAGAATGAGCTTGCTCGCCCCCTTCACGGCGCGGGCGATGTCGTTGAGGCGCTTCTGCGACTTGTGGTCGACCTCCCAGATCATCCGGAAATTGTGCTCGGGGTCGACCGATCCGTCCTTGGCGGGCAGGTCCCGCACGTGGCCGAACGAGGCCAGCACCTCGTAGCCCGGGCCAAGATACTTGTTGATGGTCTTGGCCTTGGCCGGGGATTCGACGACTACGATATTCATGAAATTCCAATGGGTTGGACGCGACCTCGCGCCCCGCGGGCCGGAGTCGGCCGCGTCTTGTCGCGGCGAAACATGGGGATGTCAACCCTCCCTGTCAAACCGGCGGGCGCGGCCGCCTCGCGTTTGGAGTGTGGTGGGCGGGGCCGGAGCCGACGGCAGAGGCGCCGCGCAGCGAGCTGAAATTTTATAGCAAAGTGAAAACGTTGCGAGAGGAAACTGTCATCGGACTTCAAGTGGCGAGGCGGCCGCCGATCGGGCTATGGATTCGCTGTTAACGATATGCCTCGTCGCGGGACGGCGGTAAGGGCAACACAGAGCAGATCGCCGGTCGAGCCCGAGTCACACCATCGACACCAATCCGCCGCCGTGGCGCTCGATCCGTCCCGCGAGCTCGAGCTCGAGCAGCACCATGCGCACCACCGCGGGCGGGCTGCCCGAGAGGCGGATGAGATCGTCGAGCGGCACCGGCGTCGGCCCGAGCAGGTCGACGATGCGCGCGCGCTCGTCGGCGCCGGGCTCGGCCGCGGACGGGGCGGAGGGCTCCGGCTCCTCGGCGGCGAGCGCGATCGGCTGGCCGAGGATCGGGCGCAGCACGGTGATCACGTCGGCGGCTTCCGTCACCACCGTCGCGCCCTGCTTGATGAGGCCGTTGCTGCCCTCGGCGCGGGGATCGAGCGGGGAGCCCGGCACCGCAAACACCTCGCGGCCCTGCTCGAGCGCGAAGCGGGCGGTGATCAGCGAGCCCGATCGCTTCGCCGCCTCGACGATCACGACCCCGGCGGCGAGCCCGGAGATCAGCCGGTTGCGGCGGGGAAAATCGCGGGCGCGCGGCTCCCATCCCATCGGCATTTCCGAGACCAGCGCGCCGTCGGCCGGGATCGCCTCGGCGAGGGAGGCGTGCTCGGGCGGATAGATCTTGTCCTGGCCGCCGGCGAGCACCGCGACGGTACCGGTGGCGAGGCTTCCCCGGTGCGCGGCGGCGTCGATGCCGCGCGCGAGCCCCGAGACGATGGCGAAGCCCGCGCCGGCAAGATCGCGCGCGAGCCGCTCGGCAAAGCGCAGGCCCGCCGCCGAGGCGTTGCGGGTGCCGACGATCGCGACCATCGGGAGCGCGAGCGCGGCCGCGTTGCCGCGCACGGCGAGGAGCGGCGGGGCGTCGTCGATCATCTTGAGCCGTTGCGGATAGTCCGGCTCGCCGGTCGCGACGAGGCGCACGCCGAGCGACCGCGCGGCCGCGATCTCGCGGGCGGCATCCTCGCGGCTCAAGATGCGAGGAGGACCGCGCAAGCCGCCGCGCCGCGCCAGATCGGGCAGCCCCGCCAACGCCGCGCGCGCTCCGCCGAGATGGTTGATCAGGGCCCGGAACGTGCGCGGCCCGACATGGTCGCTGCGGATGAGCCGCAGCCAGTCGAGCCGCTGCTCGTCGGTCAGCTGCACGACGTGGCTCTTCTCGGTGCTCGCCAGCATTTCGGTCATCGCGGCCATGGGGCTCCCGCTATGAGAACAAAACAAGTACGAAAGTCAAGCCCTCCAATCCGTGGGCTCCAGCACTGCGGGGGAACGAGGCGCATCACTCCCTAACGGGATTTAACGGCTTTTCACGCAATGGCCCAAGGCGATGTTGAGCTTTACTCCGGTAGAAGGCGGCAGCAACAAATTGAGACGCATCCGATTTTTGTGGCGGGGCCGGCCATGACGCTCGAAGAACGCCAAGACCGGCCATGACGCTCGAAGAACGCCAAGAGGTGAGACGCGAGGCGCTCAAGCGGGCCATGGCGATCGTGCAGCAATACCAGGACGAGAACTGGCGGCGGCTGCGGGTGAACGACATCTGCTCCGACATCAAGCGCCTGCTCAACGAGGAAGCCGGTCGCTGGGCGGCCCGCGCGGAGAACGAGCGCAACAGCGCGTGATGGAACGAATTACGGAGGCGGTTTATGCCCGGGCTCGACTATCGACGCCCGTAGCCCGCATGACCCCCGCGCAAGCGGGGGGAAATGCGGGGCAGCCTCGCCGCGGCGAGGACCCCGGATGTCGCTTCGCTCATCCGGGCTACGGTTGGGCTGTTTGACATCGTGAAACGTGAATGCGTGAGCCCGAGCCCCGGGCCGCTGCGAGGGCCGTCACGCCTTCGCCGCCGCGCCGATCTTGCTCTCGGTCCCCCGGACGAGCCGGGCGATGTTGGCGCGGTGCATGAGCCAGAGCATCGCCGTCAACAGCGTGAAGAGTTCCGCCTCCGGCCGGTACGGGAGGAGCCAGAGAAGCGCGAGCGCCACGGCGCTGGCGACGAGGGCCGCGAGCGAGGAGTAGCGGGTGAGCGCGGCGACCGCGAGCCAGACGAGGCAGAAGGCGACGGCGGCCGGCCAGGCGAGCGCCGCCAGGATGCCGATATAGGTCGCGACGCCCTTGCCGCCCCTGAACCTCAGCCAGACCGGGAACAGGTGCCCGAGGAAGGCGCCAAGCGCCGCGGGGATCGCCAGCTCGTGCCCGAAATAGCGGAAGTCGGGACCGTAGTAGGCATAGACCATGAGCACGGCGGCGGTGCCCTTGAGCGCGTCGCCGAGGAGCGTCAAGGCGGCGAGGCCCTTGCGGCCGGTGCGCAGCACGTTGGTCGCGCCGATATTGCCGGAGCCGACGGCGCGGATGTCCGCCGTGCCGGCGAGCCGCGTCAGGACGAGCCCGAACGGGATCGATCCGCAGAGATAGCCGAAGGCGAGCGCCGCCGCGGCGGCGGGCAGCAGCGACCAGTCGAATGACACGCCTGCAACGCTCCGGAAAAAATCGCCCGCGTCAAACGTATTCGTAGACGGTCCGCCCGGCAACGATGGTGCGCACGACGCGGCCTTGCAGCCTCGCCTCGTCGAACGGCGTATTCTTGCATTTCGATTTGAGCTCGGCCGGATCGAGCACCCAGGGCGCGTCGAGATCGAGCACGATCACGTCGGCCGCGCTTCCCTGCCGCAGCGTCCCGCCCGCAAGCCCCAGGATCTTGGCGGGCGTGCTCGACATCGCCTTGAGCAGGGTCATGACCGGCAGCTCGCCGGAATGGACGAGGCGCAGGCCGGCCGCCAGCATCGTCTCGAGGCCGATGGCGCCGTGCGTCGCCTCGGCGAAGGGGAGGCGCTTGCCTTCCACGTCCTGCGGATTGTGATCGGACATCACCACGTCGACGAGGCCGCAGGCCAGCGCCGCGACCAGCGCGGCGCGGTCGGCCTCGTTGCGCAGCGGCGGCGACAGCTTGAGGAAGGTGCGGTAGGGCCCGACGTCGATCTCGTTGAGGGTGAGATGGTTGATCGAGGCCGAGGCGGTGACCGCGAGGCCCTGGTCCTTGGCGCGCCGCAGCACCTCGAGCGACTCGGCGCAGGTCAGCGACGCCGCGTGATAGCGGCCCTCGGTCAAGGCGACGAGCCGCATGTCGCGCTCGAGCATGATGGTCTCGGCCGCCGTCGGCACGCCGGTCAATCCGAGCCGGGCGGCGAACTCGCCCTCGTTCATCACGCCTTCGCCGACGATGTCGGGATCCTCGGTGTGATGCACGGTGAGCGCGTCGAAATCGCGCGCATAGGTCAGCACCCGGCGCATGACCTGGGCGTTGGTCACGCTCCTGGCGCCGTCGGTGAAGGCGACGGCCCCGGCGGCCTTGAGCCGGCCGATCTCGGCCATTTCGTCCCCGCGCAGCCCCTTGGTCAGCGCCGCCATCGGCTGCACGTGCACGATCGAGGTGTCGCGCGCGCGGCGCAGGACGAAATCGACCAGCGCCGGATCGTCGATCACCGGCGACGTGTCGGGCTGGCAGACGATGGTGGTGACGCCGCCGGCCGCCGCCGCCTGGCTCGCCGAGGCGATGGTCTCGCGATATTCGGCGCCGGGCTCGCCGACGAAGGCGCGCATGTCGACGAGCCCGGGGGCGACGAGGTTGCCCTTGCAGTCGATGACCTCGGTGTTCTCCGGCACGCCGGCGGCGCCGATGCCGCGCTTGGCCTCGCGGACGATGCCGTCGGCGATCAACAGATCGCCGTCGATCTCGAGCTCGCGCGAGGGATCGACGATGCGCGCATTGGCGAGCAGGATCGGCCGGCGTTCGGTGATCATCATCGGGAGGCGGCTGCGGTGCGAGTGAGGCAAGCGCAGGCGCCGAAAGCGTTGCCCTCTCCCGTTGTGGGAGAGGGCAGCGACGCGTTGGCAGCAAACTCCGGCGGGTGAGGGGGTGGCGGGCCTCTCGATAGACCCCTCACCCATTCTTTCTGTTGCACTATCGGAGCTGCCCTCTCCCAGCCGGCTGCGGGCTTGCCCGCTTCCGGCAAATCAAAAAGTGACCAAACCCCGGCAAGCCGGGGTTTGGTTGGGAGAGGGCAAATCTTTCCACGCCGCGTTTGCACCTCGACCCAGCACAACGAGCGCGGCGGTCTTGCGAACGCTTCCTGGCCTGCGTCACGCATTCGGCAGGTTCCGCGACAGCGCCTCGAGCACCGCCATGCGCACGGCGACGCCCATCTCCACCTGCTCGCGGATCAGCGACTGGGCGCCGTCGGCGACCGCGGTGTCGATCTCGACGCCGCGATTCATCGGTCCGGGGTGCATGACCAGCGCATCCGGCTTGGCGTAGGCGAGCTTCTTCTGGTCGAGCCCGAAATAGTGGAAGTATTCCTGGGTCGAGGGCACGAACGAGCCGTTCATGCGCTCGCGCTGCAGGCGCAGCATCATGACGATGTCGGCGTCGCGCAGGCCCTCGCGCATGTCGCGCGTCGCCTCGACGCCGAAGCGCTCGATCCCGATCGGCAGCAGCGTCGAGGGCGCGACCACGCGCACGCGCGCGCCCAGCGCGTTGAGCAGGATGATGTTCGAGCGCGCGACCCGCGAGTGCAGGATATCGCCGCAGATGGTGACGACCAGCCGCTCGATGCGGCCCTTGTTGCGGCGGATGGTGAGCGCGTCGAGCAGCGCCTGGGTCGGATGCTCGTGCGAGCCGTCGCCGGCATTGATCACCGAGCAGTCGACCTTGCGGGCGAGCAGCTCGACCGCGCCGGAGGCATGGTGGCGCACCACGATGAGGTCGGGGTGCATGGCATTGAGCGTCACCGCGGTGTCGATCAGGGTCTCGCCCTTGCGCATGGACGACGAGCCGACCGACATGTTCATGACGTCGGCGCCGAGCCGCTTGCCGGCGAGCTCGAAGGAGGCCTGGGTGCGGGTCGAGACCTCGAAGAACAGGTTGATCAGCGTGCGCCCGCGCAACGAGGCCTGCTTCTTCTCGATCTGGCGGTTGAGGTCGACGAAATGCTCGGCGAGATCGAGCAGCCCCAGAATCTCCTCGCGCGAGAGTCCCTCGATCCCCAACAGGTGGCGCTGGCTGAGGACGAAGGAAGGCTTCTGGGCGATGTTCATCAAAACCGGTTCTATAGGCCCGGGGGCCGCGCCCTGCAAGGGATTGCGCCGCCGATTGGTAAAGCGGTTGTGGATGTTTTCCTTCGGGCGGGCGGCGTCGCTGCTCCAGGGTGGATCTCGGCCGCGTTGGGCACCTCATCCGCTCATTCCCGCGCAAGCGGAATCCAGGACCGCCTGGGACTTGATGATCTCGCGCTGGGTCCCCGCTTTCGCGGGGACGAGCGGATTGTGAACTGCTCGCGGTCGACCGCAGAGCTACCGGCATCAGGCCGGTCGGCCAGCGCCGAAAGTGACGGTCATTCGATCTTGATGCCCGCGTCCCGCACGACCTTGTTCCACTTTTCGATGTCGCTCTGCATCCGCCTGCCGAACTCGTCCGGCGTGCTGCCGACCGGCGAGAAGCCGAGCGCGGCAAGCCTCGCCTGCATGTCGGGCAGCGCGACCATCCGCGCCAACTCGCGGGAGAGGAGATCGACGATCGACTTCGGCGTCGCCGCCGGTGCCAGGAGGCCGATGGTCAACTCGGTTTCCTGGTCGTCGAGACCGCTTTCGGCCATGGTCGGCACGTCGGGGACGATAGGCGACCGCTGCGGGCTGGTGACCGCCAGGGCGCGCAGCGTGCCCTCCTTGATGTGGGGAATGGCCGAGGGGAGGCCGATATAGGCGACGAGCGTATGGCCGGCGACGGTCGACGCGAGGATCGGGGCGGCACCCGGAAAGGGCACCCGGACGATCGGGAGATTGAGCCACAGATGGAACAGTCGCTCGCTGGTCAAGAGGTTCTGGCCGAGACTCATGGACGCAAAGCTGTATTTCGCGGGATCGGCCCGCGCGAGGCCGATGAATTCCTGCAGCGTCCTGGCGGGCACCGAAGGATGGACGAGGACGACCGAAGGTGACGAGGAGACGAGGCCGATCGGCGCGAAGCTCTTGATCGGGTCGTATTGGATCTTCGTGGAAAGGGTCGAAGTGACCGCGAGATCGTTGGTCGCGAACAGAAGCGTGTATCCGTCCGCCGGAGCGCCCGCGACCAGCGCGGCGCCACGCGCGCCGCTCGCGCCGCTGACGTTTTCGACATAGAACTGGCGGCCCAATGCTTCTCCGAGCTTTTGCGCGGAGAGGCGCGCGATGACGTCGGTCGGACCTCCCGGCGGATAGGGGACGACGATGCGCACGTTCGCGCTGGGATAGGTCTCCGCATGGCCGGCGGTCGCGACCGCAAGCATTGCGATGCATGCGGCAGCTCGCAGTGCACCCATCGTTTCCTCCCATACTTTTTCGCCGGGATGACGACTATTCTGTTCGATCTCGGGTGCCCGGTCGAGCGCCGACCTCGAAGCGCCGGTGCCGGGCTTGCCCGCGAGGAGGCGTCCGATGCCCACGCAGTCGCGCTCCGAGGCGGACGTCAACCAGTCGCCGCCCTACGTCGACGTCGATCTCTATGCGAGCGACCCGCCGCTGCGCGACGCCGTTGCCGCGAACGGCGGCGAGGACGAGGCGGCGGCGCTTGCGGCCTTCGGAAAGCGCTGGGGCACGGCCGAGATGTTCGAGCTCGCGCGCGTGGCGAACGAGAACCCGCCGCGGCTGCGGGCGTTCGACGCCAGGGGCTTCCGCCGCGACGTCGTCGAGTTCCATCCGGCCTACCACCAGCTCATGGCCGAGAGCATCGCCGCCGGGCTCGCCTCATCGACCTGGCGCGAGGACGCGGCGCCGGCAGCCGCGCCGGCGCAAGTCACCCGCGCCGCGCGCTTCTACATGGCGGCGCAGGTCGAGACCGGGCATCTCTGTCCCATCACCATGACGCGCGCGGCGCCCGCGGCGCTGGCGGCGGAGCCGGCGCTGCTCGCGCAGCTGATGCCGAAGATCATGTCGCGCCGGTACGATCCGGATTTCCGGCCGTGGTGGGAGAAGACCGCCGTCACCCTCGGCATGGGCATGACCGAGAGGCAGGGCGGCACCGACGTGCGCACCAACACGACGCGGGCCGAGCCCGCGGGCGAAGGCTACGCGGTCACCGGCCAGAAATGGTTCATGTCCGCGCCGATGTGCGACGCGTTCCTGGTGCTGGCGCAGGCGCCGAGCGGGCTCACCTGTTTCCTGATGCCGCGATTTCGTCCCGACGGCTCGGTCAACGCGCTGCATTTCCAGCGCCTCAAGGACAAGCTCGGCAACCGGTCGAACGCCTCCGGCGAGGTCGAGTTCGCGCAGGCGGCGGCCTGGCGGGTGGGCGAGGAGGGCAGGGGCGTGCGCACCATCCTCAACATGGTGCAGCTCACCCGGCTCGATTGCGCCATTGCCTCCGCCGGCATCATGCGCATCGCGCTGGCGCAGACGATCCACCACGCGCGCCACCGCACCGTGTTCGGGAAGCCTCTCGTCGACCAGCCGCTGATGCGGAGCGTGCTCGCCGACATGGCGCTCGAGGCGGAAGCGGCGACCGCGCTGGTGCTGCGGCTCGCGCGCTCGTTCGATCTCGCCAGCAGCGATCCGCGCGAGGCGGCGCGGGCGCGCCTGCTCACGGCGGCGGTGAAATATCAGGTGTGCAAGGCCGCCCCGGGTTTCATCTACGAGGCGATGGAATGCCTCGGCGGCAACGGCTACGTCGAGGAAAGCGTGTTGCCGCGGCTCTATCGGGAGGCGCCGGTCAACGCCATCTGGGAGGGCTCCGGCAACGTGATGTGCCTCGACGTGCTGCGCGCGCTCGCCGCCGAGCGCGACGTGCCGGGCGCGCTCGCCGCCGAAGCCGCCGACTTGCCGGGCGCGCGGGCGGCCGCCGAATTCATCGCCGATACATTATTGGCCGGCAACGGCGAGGCGCGCTCGCGCGCCGCCGTCGAGCGATTGGCCCTGCTGGCGGCGGCCGCGGCGCTGCGCCGGAGCGCGCCGCCCGCGGTCGCCGAGCTGTTCGCCCGCACCCGGCTGGGCGAGCGTCGTGGCGCGACCTACGGAACGAGCGACATCGGATCGGATGAGGCGCGCGCTCTCATCGATCGCGCCCTGCCGTGACCCGTGCCGGCCGATCAATGCGGGGCGGCCGCGCGCGCGAGCCGATCGAGCGCGCCCTGCAGGATGAACGCGGCGGCGTGCTGGTCGATCACCTTGGCGCGCCGTCGCCGGCTGACGTCGGCCGCGATCAGGTCGCGCTCGACCGCGGCGGTGGAAAGCCGCTCGTCCCACAGCGCGATTGGAAGCTCGGTCAGCCGCGCGAGGTTGCGCGCGAAGGCGCGCGCCGACTGCGCCCGCGGCCCTTCGCTGCCGTCCATGTTGACGGGAAGTCCGAGCACGAAGCCGGCGGCCTTGCGCTCGGCGGCGAGTTTTAGCAGGCGCGCGGCATCGGCGGAGAAATTTTTGCGGGCAATCGTCTCGACGCCGGCCGCCAGCCGCCGCTCGGGATCGCTGGCGGCGACCCCGATGGTCTTGCTGCCGAGGTCGAGGCCGATCAGTGCGCCGCGGGCGGGCAAGAGCGCGGCCGCCTCGATGAGCGGAAGGATCGGCATGGCCGCTGCGTACCATGCGCCATGCCGGCGGCCAAATCGACCGGGCGCCGCGGTCGCCCGCGCCGCGGTCAATCGGCGGCAGTGCGCGACGCGGGGACGAAGCCGGCTTGTCGGCCCGGGACGGTCAGCGCAGGATGAGAAGCAGGAGAAGAAGGACGATCGACAGTGCGAGGCCGAGGATGAAGACGCTCCGTTGCCAGGGTTTGCGCAAAACGATCTCGCCGCCGCGAGCCTTCTCGGCGGGGTAGGGAGCAGGCTGTCCGTTCCCGACCAATTGCGGCCTCCCTGATCCCTTGAACAAACCGGCGGGCTCCGCCGTTGTTCAACGCCACTGGAGCCAGCAAGATGGCAGTCCGGCGCAAGCTCGTCGCATTCGACGAGGAGACCTGGCAGGCCGTGGACCTGCTCGGGCGCGACTCGATGAAGACCTTTCAGGAGCTCGCCGACGAGGCCTTTCGCGACCTCTTGCGCAAGCACGGCCGGCCGAGCGACTTGAAGGCTGCGCTCAGGGAGAGCGCGCGAGCGGCAGCGCCGCCCGCGCCGGCGCGCGGACGCCGCCGATAGCGCGCCGGGCGGATCAGGTGCTGGGCGGCGGCGCGAAGAAGCAGCGTCGGCTGCCGTCGGGGCGCTTGCAGCGCCAGAACGCGCCGTCGGGCGAGGGCTGCGCCTCGTTGAACGGGATTCTTTCGGCGCCGAACAGGATATAGCCGTCGCCGGTCATGGTGACTTGCTCGGCCGGAATGACGAAGCAGTCGCCCACGCCGCAACACCATTCACCGGCGGCGTTGCGGTGGCCGCCGCGCGAGATCCAGCTGTCGTGGGCAAGGGAATCGGGAACGACGAGGGCGAGAGCAGCGAAGACGAACGCGAGCCGGGCAAGGCTTCCGACCATGGATGACTCCCTATCGTTGTCCCGGCGCGGCGATCGACTACGTCAAGCGAACTCCCCCCTTTTGGGCTCTCCCGAAGCGGGCCGGCTGCAGGCACGAAGCCTGAACGCGGCCCTTGTGAATAACGTTCCTCCGGTTGATCTCCGGCCGCCATCGGCCGAATCAACTCGTTGATCTGCAACTATAAACCAAGCCGAGCAAAAGCGTACCGAAATATTGCATTGCACCATTGCACGGCGAGATTTGCGGTACTCTGTTGCCTCGAGGTCACATCCAAGAAGCGCAGGCAGAGCTTTTTCCGCGATCTCGAGCCGGCTCTCGCGTTGACGTCAGCGGCAATGACGGCGTCATGTCCGTTGAGGTAGGATTTGAAGGCAAGGGAGGACGACATGCGAATGACAATGCTCGGCCTTGCGATCGCGCTCACCGCCGCTGCGGCGCCGCGCGTCGGCGCGGCGGAGATCAAGGTGCTCAGCGCCGGCGCCTTCAAGCAGGTGCTGCTCGCGCTGGTGGCGGATTTCGAGCGGCAGACCGGCCACAAGGTCGTGGTCGAGAACGATACGGTCGGTGGGCTCGTTAAGCGGATCGATGGCGGCGCGGCGTTCGATGTCGCGGTGCTCACGCCGGCGGCGGTCAACGAGCTGTCGGGCAAGGGCAAGATGGTGGCCGGCAGCCGCGCCGACCTGGCGCGGGTCGGGATCGGGGTCGTGGTCAAGGAGGGCGCGCCCAAGCCGGACATCGGCTCGGTCGAGGCATTCAAGCGGGCGCTCGTGGCGGCGAAATCGGTCGCCTACATCGATCCCGCCGCGGGCGGCTCGAGCGGCATCTACGTCGCCGGCCTCCTCGACAAGCTCGGGATCGCGGCCGAGGTGAAGCCCAAGGCCAAATTGATCCAGGGCGGCGCGGTCGCCGAGCATGTCGCCAGGGGCGAGGCCGAGCTCGGCATCCACCAGATCAGCGAGATCCTGCCGGTCAAGGGGGTCACCCTGGTCGGCCCGCTGCCGGCGGAGATCCAGAACTACACCGTCTATGCCGCCGGCCTCGGCGCCAATGCCAAGGCGAGCGACGCCGCCAAGGCCCTGATCAAGACGCTGGCCGGCCCGGCTGCCGGCGAGGTGCTCAAGTCGAAAGGCATGCAGCCGGCGGGATCGTGATGGTGTGAGCGGCTGATGCCAGTCAAAGCGCTGTTCTTCGACGTCTTTGGCACGCTCACCGATTTCCGCAGCAGCGTGGCGCGCGAGGCCGAGGCCATTCTCGCGCCGCTCGGTCAATCGCTCGATTGGCTCGCCTTCGCCGACGCCTGGCGCGACCAATACCAGCCCGCCATGGAGGAGGTGCGCTCGGGCCGCGCGCCGTTCCGCAAGCTCGATCTGTTGCACCGGGAGAACCTCGATCGCATCCGGCCGCGCTTCGGCCTCGCCGATCTGTCCGAGGACGTGGCGCGCAATCTCAACCTGGCTTGGCATCGGATCGACGCCTGGCCGGACGTGTCGGGCGGGCTTTCCCGGCTCAAGCGCCGGTTCATGCTGGCGCCGGTATCGAACGGCAACATCTCGCTGATGGTCGACGTCGCCCGCCGCAACGGTTTTCCCTGGGACGCGGTCCTCGGCGCGGAAATCGCCGGCGACTTCAAGCCGAAGCCGCGGGTCTATCTCGCCGCCTGCGACGCGCTCGATCTTCCTCCCGGCGACTGCATGATGGTGGCCTCGCACACGAATGATCTGCTGTCCGCGGCGGCGTGCGGGCTGCGCACCGGCCACGTCGCGCGCCCGAACGAGCGCGGACCCGGCACCGGCGAAGCCGCGCCCAAAGCGCCGGTCGACGTCGCGGCAAGCGACCTCGAGGACTTGGCCGGCAAGCTCGGCGCCTGAGCGCGGCCGGCCGGCGCGCGGGCCGCAGTGGCGGATCGTTCCTGTACCGACCATATTCAGTCCCAGCGATGGCACCTTGCCGAGCAGGGACAGCATGGCCAGTCCGGTCGCCCGCTTCGCCACCCGTTTCGCCTATGGCGCCCGCCAGTTGCCGCGGGTCGCCTGGTATGTCGGCCACGACATGGTCATGCGGCGGCTCTCCGATGAGGCGCGGCGCCGGGCCGGCGCGCGCGCGCGGCCGCGCGCCCGTACCGATCGGCCGGTGCCGGACCGCAGCCGCCTCTACGCGGGCATGGCGATCCTGTTCCGGCAAGACCTCGCCAACGTCGAGGCCGGCATTTATCCCCTGCCGGCCGATCACGACGGCTCCTGGCCGGTCCTCATCGAGCGCTCGCGCCTGTTCTTTGAGGACCTGCCTCAGGTGCACCGCCGCCGCGAGCACGGCCATTGGCGGGAAGTGCTGGACGAGCACAGCCGCGGCAAGCGTCCGGTTTACTACCTGCAGAATTTCCATTTCCAGTCCGGCGGCTGGATGACGCAAGAGTCCGCGCGGCGTTACGACACGCAGGTCGAGGTGCTGTTCAAAGGCTCGGCCAATGCGACCCGGCGGCAGGCGCTGGTGCCGCTCAACGAGCTGTTCGCCGGGCGCGATCAGCGCCGTCTGCGCCTGCTCGACGTCGGCTGCGGCACCGGCCGCTTCCTCGATTTTTGCAAGCAGGCCTGGCCGCGGCTGGCGATCATCGGGATCGACATGTCGGAGGCCTATCTGGCAGAGGCGGGACGTCACCTCGAGCGCTGGGGCTGGATCGACCTCATGGTCGCGAACGGGGAGGCGATCCCGCTCGCCGACGAGAGCCAGGACGCCGTCACCAGCGTCTTCGTGTTCCATGAATTGCCGCCGAAGGTGCGCCGCTCGTTCCTGCGCGAGAGCGCGCGCGTGCTCAAGCCCGGCGGCCGGCTGGTCATCGTCGACTCCCTGCAGATCGGCGACCAGCCGGACTACGACGGCATGCTCGAGCTGTTCCCGCAGAATTTTCACGAGCCCTATTACGCGGGCTATCTCAAGGAAGATTTCCGCACGCTGGCGGGTGCATGCGGGCTCACGCACGTCCGCGACGTCAACGCCTTCGTGTCCAAGGTGATGGTGTTCGACAAGCGGTGAGTAACCGCTCCTCCCATCCGATCTGCTCGAGCTTTCTGTCGCCGAAGCGACGTCAAGCTCTGCCATCCAATCCTCGCAATGATGAACGCGGCATAAATCTCCCGGCCAGCCCCGGTTCAGGGCCAGGGAGGATAATGGGCGCTGAGCTTTGGAGACAGGAGACATGCCATGGTTCCCGCATCCATCATCGCTCTCGCCGCCGCTACGGTGATCGTCGGACTGGCTCCGACCGCTGCCTCGGCCGGTTGGTGGGGACATCGAGCCGACATTCG